>Ga0116228_10004512_pt1 | contig 12352 bp, 8 predicted proteins | sample S1TSphfallax_2_FD_89694 | JGI IMG/M metagenome (GOLD analysis project Ga0116228, IMG submission 89694) | Host-associated microbial communities from peat moss isolated from Minnesota, USA - S1T2_Fc - Sphagnum fallax MG | ecosystem: Host-associated > Plants > Peat moss > Unclassified | place: USA...
GCGCCTGCGTTGCGCTCAAGCATCGCGCCCAGGGCATCGTTCGAATAGCGTTCGGCCGCACTTTGCCCACCCGGCGCATAGGTGTCGTCGGTGGCCGTGGACGCACCAAGCGTGACCTGCACAGAGGGCTGCGCCGCAGCGGCCGCCTTTCGCGAGGAAAGGGCCATGAGGCGATCCTGCCAGCCGGTGCTGGCGGCTGCGTTCGTACCGGTCAGGCTCAGGGGATTCATGCGTCGGTGTCCTTGGGAACGGCTCCTTCGACGTCTTTAGCGGCCGACCTCGCAATTACTTGAGTCCTGTTCCCGAAGGAAAAGCCGGTACGCAGGATTGGCCGTTTCCTCGCGACAGGGGTAGCCCAGTCCATCGAGGAACCGGTCCAGTGCCGGGCCGTCCGTCGCGGGCACCTGGATGCCGACCAGCGTGGAACTGTAATCCGCTCCCTGGTTGCGGTAATGGAACAGACTGATATTCCACTCCGGTGCCATGGAACGCAGGAAGGCCATGAGCGCACCGGGTCGCTCGGGGAACTCGAAACGGAACAGGCGCTCGTCGTTGGCCGCCAGCGAACGGCCGCCCACCATGTGCCGGATGTGCTCGCGCGACAGCTCGTCGCCACTGAGGTCCACGGTAGGAAAGCCCGCGCCTTCGAACACGGCCCTCAGCTCTCCGGCCTCACGACGATCCTCGATCTGCAAGCCCACGAACAGGCGCGCACGATCGTCGCTACCCATGCGGTAATTGAACTCGGTGACGCTGCGCTGGCCGATCAGCTGGCAGAAATGCAGGAAACTGCCTCGCTCCTCGGGAATGCTCACGGCAAACAAGGCCTCCCGCGCACCACCAGCTTCGGCGCGCTCGGCGATGAAGCGGATGCGATCGATATTGAGGTTGGCGCCCGAGGTGATGGCGACAAAGGTGCCTCCCTGCGAAGCAAGCCGCTTCGCATATTGCTTCGCACCGGCCACGGCCAGCGCGCCGGCAGGCTCCATCAGCGTACGCGTGTCCTGGTAGATATCGTGGATCGCCATGCAGACCTCATCGGTATCCACCAGCAGCACATCGTCGAGATACGCCTGGCAGAGTCGGAAGGTTTCCTCGCCTACCAGTTTCACGGCGGTGCCGTCGGAGAACAGCCCCACCTCGGAGAGCGTCACGCGGTGCCCCGCATCGATCGAGCGAGCCATGGCACAGGAGTCACGGGTCTGCACACCGACGACCTTCACCTCCGGACGCACCGCCTTTACATAGCTGGCGATACCGGCCGCGAGACTGCCGCCGCCGATGGGCACGAAGATCGCATCGAGATCGCCCTGGTGCTGGCCCAGGATCTCCATGGCTACCGTGCCCTGGCCTGCGATGACGTCGGGATCATCAAAGGCCGGCACATACGTCATGCCCAGCCGGCGTTGCAGCTCCAGGGCATGGGCATGCGCATCGGTATAGGACTCCCCGGCCAGCACCACGTCCACCGTCGGGCCGCCGAAGCGCCGCGTGGCATCCACCTTCACCCGGGGCGCCGTCTGCGGCAGCACGATGGTGGCCCGCACACCCAGCCGGGCGGCCGACCAGGCCACGCCCTGGGCATGATTGCCCGCCGAGGCGGTGATGACACCGCGCTCCAGTGACGCCGCATCGAGCTGGCTGATCCGGTTATAGGCACCCCGCAGCTTGAACGAGGCCACCGGCTGGGTGTCCTCGCGCTTCAGGAAAAGGCGGTGACCGAGCTGGTCCGAGAGGGAGGTGGCCTCCTGCAAGGCGGTTCGCGTGGCGACGTCGTAGACCCGGGCCGTGAGAATCCGGCGCAGATAGTCCTGGAGATCGGGCGAGGGCAGTGCGGGACTGGCGTGACGCAGGGCGGTGGACGGCATGGACACTTCTCTCCGGGTGGTTCTGGGAGGAGGGCCATGAAAAAACCCGCCTCCTGGGGCGGGTTTCGGTCACCTGACGTGCGCGATCAACCCACCATCGTTGGGATGGGGGTAATAATCGAGACGATGCGGGTGGTGAGATTGGACATGACCCCATGCTGGATGGGGCCATGCTCGTTTGTCAAGACTGGTGGACGGCCTGCAGTGGAGGCGTGAGCATCAACCGCAAGGCAACGACCATCGCCAGTCCAACGGCGATGGCCCCGGCCAGATAGACCGATGCAATGCCGCTCACTTCGGCGAGGCCACCTGCCAACGGGCTGGTGATCCCCAGTGCAATGTCGAGAAAGGCGACATAGGCACCCATTGCGAGACTCCGCGTCTGGGGCGGCGCGCGTCGTACGGCTTCAACACCAAAGCCAGGAAAAGCCAGCGAATAACCGAACCCGGTGAATGCCGCGCCCAGGCAGGCGGCGCTGGCGGTATCCGCGCTCCAGACCAGCAACAGGCCAAGGCACTCGATGGCCACGCTCACCAAAGCAACCTTTGCGCCACCGATCTTGTCCGGCAGATGCCCGAAGAAGATGCGTGCCGCAATGAAGGCAAAACCGAACGCCACGAACGCAAGCGATGCATTGCCCCAGGCCTTGGTGGTGAAGAGCAGGGCGATAAAGGCGGTGATCAGGCCAAAGCCCGTGCTCGACAACGCCAGCCCCAGCCCGGGGCCCATCACTACGCCAAGCACTTTGTAAAAGGGTGTCTTGCGTGTCGCTGAGGGCGCCACGGCACGCAGGCGGGATATCACCGCCATGGCTGGAAACGGAATGAGCACGATGACTGAAGCGACGCCCGTAAAGCCCCAATGACTGTTTACCAGCACACCCAGCGGTGCACCAAGCGCATATGCGGCGAACATGGCGATACCAATCCAGACCATGCCCTTGCCCGCATTCTGCGGGCCAACCAGCGCTATGGACCAGCCGAACGCACCGGTAACGATCAGGCTTTCGCCCAGTGCCAGCATGATGCGTCCAAGCAGGACCAGCCAGGTTGATGCTCCGGCGTTGGCGACGAAAGCGGTGGATAACAGATAGACAAGGCCAGAGCTGCCGGCAAAAAGCAGGCCCGCAACAACGGCGCGCTTGGCGCCGCGCATGTCGGCGAAGTTACCCGCCCAGGATCGCGAAAGCAGGGCAGCGAGGAATTGCGCGCCGATCACTATGCCGACAATCAGCGTACTCATGCCGAGTGTTTCGTGGAGGTACACCGGCAGCACCGGCATTTGCAGGCCGATGGCGAGAAAGCTGATGAAGACGGCAAGGGTGATTGGCAGTAGCGTGAGGAATACTTTGCTGCTCGATGGCAGGGATGTAGGCGTGCCAGGGGATGATCCTGTGAGATCTGGGTGCTTTGACATAGAGAGAAATAGTTATGGAAAGGCCTGAGCCATGGACTCTCGCGCACCCGGAGCTTGCCCATGAAAGGCAGCGGAAGGCGCAGAGATATGGAGTATTTGGAATCGGGGCGGTATTGAGTAACCGACCTTAAGCAAAGGTCGGATTACGTTGACCGAAATGATAGGGTCAATTGACCGGATCGACTATTCGCATTGGAGATCGCATTTTCCGCGTCTCCCGGATATCGTCAGGAGTCGGTAAATAAGGCCTGAAATAGACGAAAGCCGGATGTGGCCGGCTTGTTCCGTGACGTCAAGTTCAGGTTTTTATTCAAGGAAACGCCTGGTAATGACGTCATCCGGAGAGGGTGTCAGGCCAGTGCCTTCAGCACATTCACAGGATCATTCCGGATAGCGCGCAGTAGCGCTCGTGCAGGGCCGGTAGGCTCACGGCGACCTTGTTCCCAGTTGCGGAGCGTTCCCACATCGACGGAAAGCATTTGCGCGAATTTTGGCTGCGACAGACCGGTAGCCTGCCTGATTTCCCTGATACCCGCCGGGTCTACATGAAACTCCCGGGACGGCTTGCGCTTGCCCCGGACGATCTCGTCCATCTGACTGACGCTTTCGATCAGTTCTGCGAAAAGCTGCTTATCCATGGCTATCTCCAGGTGTCGATCAGATGTTTCAGGGATTTCTTCTGAGATTCAGTCAGATCGTCCATGGCGTTCTTTGGATAGACCAGGAGCATGGCGATATGGGATCTTCTGACGAAGTGGTAGTAAATGACCGTGGCCCCGCTGCGTTTTCCCTGACCACCGCAAGCCAGGCGGATTTTGCGCAGACCGCCCGTATTCTGTATGACGTCGCCAGCTTCCGGATGCTGAGCCAGCCATTGTTGAAAGGCCGCATAGTTGTCGTCGTCCACCAGTTCAGTGATAAGCCGGGTGAAAACCGGCGTCTCGACAAAGATCATTGATATCCATGGTAAGTCAATGGCGTACGTGCGTCAATGGCGCATGTGCGCGTCGCAGGAACCGGCTTCTGTAGACGCCGGATTGCTGACTTAACCATGGCAGCAGCCAGTTCGCGCTGGCCAAGCAGGGGCCGGGCTGACTACCGATCGTTCCTGATGGGCTCGCCCGGCTTATGTGGACGAGTGGGGGCAGCGGACAACTTCAAATCATTGCGCCGACGAAACGGCCGCTTGAAGTTTTGGCATGCCTGCCACTTCCTGTCATTCGACGACTTTAGCAACGCGGCGCTCGCCACCAGAAAGAACCCGAACGACACCGCGCAGAAATCGCGTGCGCTACGGCATGCACGTGTCTGCCCATGCATGCGATCGATGTAAACGAGGATATTGGCGGCCAGTAACGCCATGCCACCGGCGAGCATGGAGTAGGTCGGAAGCACGCTCAGCCACCTCCCAACATAGCGTGCGCATCCCACATCCGTCGCACCTTCGCTTGCTGGATGCACTGGCCCACCATGCGACTCATCACGGAAAGATTGCCGATAAGTCCTATCAGCTGGCGACGGTTCAACAGTTCGGTGTCGGCTACCATTTCTGCCAGCATCTCGACGATGGTCTCGGCGTAGGCGTGGTATTCGCCAGCGTCGTCGATCAGCGTAACGCGCTCACTTCACTGTATGTCACGGCTCTGCACAGGTCGCGCGCGAGGCGCGCTCCTACATGGGGGTTAGCGTTTTTGGGCGTAGACGCCGTCGAGGGCCGGTTCGGCCTTGAAGCCTGATTTTTCCAGGCGCTTTGCCACTTCGCGCGGCACATCGCGGCCGCTGGTGAGTTTGTTGGGGCTGCCGGTGTAGTGGAACAGCCTGCCGCCGCGACGCAGCACGCGTGCGATCTGGTCGTAGAACGACTGTGCGTAGAGCTCGCCTGCGATGCCGAAGCGCGGCGGATCGTGCAGTACGGCATCCACCGATGTATCCGGCAGGGCGCGTATCGCTTCGGAGACATCCGCATTGCTGAAATCGAGCCGGCCACCACTGGAGGCCGCGTCCGGGTCGGGCGACCAGGGGTTGATCGTGCGCAGCCACATCACGTCGGGATTCTTCTCGAACGAGATGATGCGCGCAGCCCCTGCGTCAAGACAGCAGGTCGCGAAGTAGCCCATGCCCCCGCAGGTATCGAGCACGACCTTCCCCGACGGCTGCACAAGCGCCACCTTGCGCCGGGCGTCGTCCAGCGGCGATTCCTTCGAGGTGGGCAGCATCTTGATGCCGTCGATTTCGAAGGTGGGCACGCCCCACTCGGTGGGCACGAGCTTGATCAGCGAGCCGGAGAAACGGGCGGCGCGGTCGTAGCCCTCGCCATCCCAGTAGTAGATGGTGCGGTCCTTCAGCCCCTCGGGGTAGGGATAGCTTTTGTCGTGCCAGTGCCAGACATCCGCTGCGAGCGTGGCCACGCCCGTGCCGCGGCCCAGGTCCAGCGAGCCGGTCCACGTCGTTTCACCGGCATCGCGCGCGGCGAGCAGCGCGGTGGCGGTGTCCGAGGTAAGGAGGGGGCCGGAATTATGGGGCACGGGGAAGGGCTCTTGAGGCGGGTGGACCGTCGATTATCCCTTACTTGGCGCAATGCGGTGCTCACGGCTTGTGCGGGAGCACGCATAGCCATCCTGAAATAACGGGGATACTGAAAAAACAAATGCCATCAATATATTGCGAATAGACGACTCAGCTTCCGCCGACTCATTACCGTTATTTATAACGAATTTGAAGCGTCAATTTCACCCCGGCCCCCGATCAAGCCTGTCGGAAGCACCGGAAGTCGCAATATATTGCCGCTACGTCTTCACGACCGTTTAAGCAATGCCTTTCGATGCTCCGCCTGTCGGTCGCCATGATCGGCCAGGGGCAGGCGGATTGCCTTCGATGGACCGCCTGGACAATACGAGCAGGACCAGGGGACGAGGGATGTCGAACGTCGAAGTGCGTGGCTGGGCAGCGCGGTCTGCGCTTGCCCTGGTGGTGGCGTGCATGAGCGGCCAGCTACTGGCCCAGTCCTCGGCAGTCACGCCTGAGAGTGAATTCCAGAAGCGCATCAAGGTATCGGAAGAAATCCAGCCGGTTGGCGAGCATCCGTTTGGCGAGAGCATCAGCCTCTATAACGGTGCGTTATCGTTCGAAGAGAACGACATCAAGCTGACGGGGCAGGGGCCGGACATCGAGCTGACACGTTCATTTCACTCCGCCGATGCCCCGGCACAGTCGGTCTACTACGACTTTATCGACAATGCGTTCGTCGACTGGTCACTGGAGACGCCGCGCATCGAGACCCTTTCGGCCGCGAGTGGCACCGCCAATGTCGATCCCCCGGCCACGGCGCGATGGTTTTTCATCTCCGACGCGCAGCGTTGCAGCTCTTCCGGCGGCGCCCCGGACGAGTTCGTGAGCTTCAAGGGTACCGTGATTACCTACAAGGCCGATGACTGGTGGCATGGTTACCAGCTCGTCGTTCCCGGTAGCGGAAGCCAGGATCTGCTGACCCGTGACGCTGGCAATGCTCAGGTACCCGCCATGACGGGCTCCGATGGCAATCCCGTGACGTTTCCCCTGGTGACGAAAGCGCGCTGGGCCGTGGGCTGTACACCGGCCACGTCCAATGGCCAGCCCGGCGAGGGATTTGTCGCCGTATCGCCGGACGGCACGAAGTACTACATGGACGTGCTGTTCTATAAGAAGACCGACTACATGGCCACGGGCGGCGGCGGCGCGCTGCATCGCCGGCTGGCGACGATGAATGTATCGCGCGTGGTGGATCGTTTCGGCAACTCGCTGACCTACTCGTACGACGGCAACGGCAACCTCACCGAAATCTATGGCAGCGATGGACGGAAAGTGACGCTGGCCTATGAAACATGGCAGAACCCGGCCAAGGATCCGTTCGGCAACTACTACGACCCGGTGGCTTATCGCGTCCACAGCATCATCGTGCAACCCGCCAGCGCGGCACCGCGTACCTGGACCTATAGCTACGACACGAATCCCGTGATTCCGAGACTGAATCGCGTCCAGTTGCCCGATGGCAGCGCGTGGACGTTCAACCTCGGTGGCTTCGCGCCGTTGCCCGCCGACGGGGCGCTTATCGTCAACCAGGGCTGCACCTATCAGCTGCGTCCCCAGGATGCGGTGACGTCGACCGGTTCGATCACGCACCCGGCAGGCGTCACAGGTACGTTTACCTTGCAGACCACGATTCGCGGCCGTTCCTACGTGCCTGCCGTATGCCTGCGAGTGAGCGGCGCCGACGAGAATCGTTTTCAAGCCGTGTACAAGCAGAATTCGCTGATCCAGCGGACGCTGAGCGGTGCGGGCATCGGTACGCAGAGCTGGACCTACAGCTATTCGTCGCCCAATGACAGCTGGTCGACCTGCACCACGGGTTGCCCCACGACGGTCACCACGGAAATGGTCGACCCGTCCAATCGAACCACCCGTTATACCTTCAGCAATCGCTTCGATGCATCGGAAAGCCTGCTGCTGCAAAGCGACTACTTCTCGGCCGGCGATACGTCCGCCGTTGTGCGCTCGGAAGCATCGGCGTATGCCCTGCCGGCGGCCGATGGTTCATCGCCCTGGCCCTGGCCGGGGATGCTGGGCCGCTCGCAGATACTGGCCGTCAATGCCGACCAGATGGGCAGGTTGACCCCGGTAACGACGCGGACGACAGTACAGGATGGCGACACCTATACCTGGGCCGCTCAGTCGTTCGATGCCTTTGCCAATCCGGCGCAGGTGACACGGTCGAACAATGTCGCCGGCCAGACCGCCATCGTCGAGTCCACCAGTTACCTCAACGATGCGACGCTCTGGGTGCTTGGATTGCCCGTGCAGGTGACCAATGTTTCCACGGGTGAAACGGAGTCGGTCAACGGTTATACCGCGCAGGACCAGCTTCAGAGCCGCGCCCGTTTCGGCCAAACCCTCATGACCTATACCTATGACGGGGCGGGACAGCTGGCCAGTTATACCGACGGCAACGGGCATGCCACGTCTCTTGCGGGATATCAGCGGGGCCTGCCGACGACGGTGACCTATCCGGACCAGACGACCGAGCATATCGGCGTCGATGATTTCGGCCAGGTGGCTTCGGTAACGGACCAGGCTGGCAATACGACGAGCTATGCGTATGACGCGGTAGGTCGTCTCGCGCAGATATCCTACCCGGCCGGCGATTCGGTGGCAGGGGCGCCGCGCGTGTTTTCGTACGCCTTCGTCGCTGCCGCCGAGCGCGGCATCGATGCCAATCACTGGCGCCGCACGGTAACGCAGGGAAGCCGGACAGACACGACTTACTTCGACGCCCTGTTGAGGCCCATGCTGACCGGGCGCTATCGCAGCGGCGACGGCGCCTTGCAGACCACGACGGTGACGACGCGCGACTGGCATGGCAATACCGTGTTCCAGTCCTATGCCGTGGATGGCGCGCCGAACTACGGCGACGTCACCGGCGGCATCACGACGAACTACGATGCCCTGTCGCGTGCCATACAGACCATCCAGCCGTCGGAAACCGGCGCCGCGCTGACGACCAACACCTCCTACCTGTCTGGCGCCCGCAAGCAGGTGACCGACCCCCGAGGCAACACGACCACCACGTCCTACCAGGTATTCGACGAGCCGACGCTGGATCATCCGGTACTGGTGCAGGCGCCTGAAGGCGTCGTCCAGTCGATCGCACGCGACCTGTATGGCAATCCGACGCAGATAGCCCAGGGCGGCGTCACGAAGACCCTGGTGTATGACGCCTTCCACCGCCTGTGCCGCTCTACCGAGCCGGAGACGGCCAGCACGGTCACGGCCTACGACGCCGCCAACAACGTGATCTGGAGCGCGAAGGGCCTGTCCCTCGGTGGAACAGGGTGCGCGTCGGACCAGGTGCCGGCCGCGGCGCAGGTATCACGCAGTTACGATGCGCTCAACCGAGTGACGCAGGTCACGTATCCGGGGACCACGCCAGCCAGCAGCTTCACGTATACCCCGACCGGCAAGCTCCTGACCGAATCGACGGACGGGATCGTCTGGACCTTCGTGTACAACAAGCGCGACCTGCCCACGGGGCAGAGCCTCTCAGTGGACGGGCACATCTGGCCGGTAGGCTTTGGTTACGACACCAATGGTGCTTTGGGTGCGGTGAGCTATCCGGACGGCAAAGCCCTGGTGTTGTCACCCGATGCCCTGGGGCGCCCGACCCAGGCAGGAGCCTATGCCACCGGTGCCACGTACTTCCCGGACGATCAGCTGCAGCATGCCACGCTGGGCAACGGGGTCGATTACCTGGGGCAGCGCAATGCGCGGAACCTGCTTTCCAACGTCTCGTACGCCCATGCCGGCGCGCTACAGCTGAGCGAAGACTTCATCTACGACAACAACGGCAACATTACCGCGATCAATGACCTGACCAGTGGTGCAACGCGCTCGAAGTCGTTCCAGTATGACGGGCTCGACCGGTTGCGCTCGTCATCATCGGCGTTATGGGGAACGGAAACCTACGGGTACGACACGCTCAACAATATCGTGAGCATGGCCACCGGCGGCACCACCAACACATACAACTACGATGCCAGCAATCTTTTGCGCAGCATTTCTGGCGGAAGCCTCGCACGCAGTTTCAACTACGATGCACGAGGCAATGTCGTCCAGAACGGCAGTGCGCAGTACACGTTCGACCAGGCTGACAGGCTGGTGGCTGTCGTGGGTGCCGACACCTACCGGTACGATGCCGAAGGTCGCCGGGTGAAGGCGGTGACCACGGCAGGAGCCACTACCTATTCGCTTTACAGCCACGATGGTCAGCTCCTGTGGCAGTTCGATCCGGCGACCAACAGCGGTACGGATTACATCTACCTGGGCAAGAAGCTGGTGGCGCGCACGAACAACGTGCTCGTTCCCAGCGCTGCTCCAGCGCTGAGTGCTCCCGCTTCGGCACAGGCCAGCAGTGCCTATACCGTATCGTGGACATCCACCGCCGCCACGACGGGTTACGAACTCCAGGAGCAGCCCGACGGAGGCGCCTGGGGCGATATAGCGAATACGGCACAGCTCTTCCAGTCGATCACGCACTCGGCAGCAGGCACATTTCATTACCAGGTGCGTGGCTGCAACGCTGGGGGGTGCGGTCCCTGGAGCAGTGTCGCCACGACCGTGGTGTCGCCGCCGCCGTCGGCTCCAAATCCGCCGTCGGCGGTCACAGCGACGCTCGCCGGCGACCTGTCCTCCATCGGCGTCACATGGTCGGCCTCGGCGACCGCCACGTCGTACGGCTTGCAGCAATCCGTGAACGGCGGGGCATGGACCGACCTTTACTCGGGTAGCGGCACGTCGTCGAGCGTGGCCAACCCGGGCGACGGCACGTATGCCTATCAGGCGCATGCCTGCAATGCGAACGGATGCAGCGCCTGGGTGGCGGGCAATACCGTCAGGGTCGCGCACATCCCTCCGGCACCTGCCTCGATCAGCGTACCCGGCAGCAGTACGGGAGTGGTCGGCGTCAGCTGGTCCGCTACGGCGTATGCCACCAGCTACAGCCTCGAACAAAGCGTCAATGGCGGCGGCTGGGGTGCGATCTACAACGGCGGCGCCACGTCGTTCAGTCTTCAGGCCGGCGCCTCGGGGAGCTATAGCTACCGGGTGAAGGCCTGCAATGCCAATGGCTGTGGCGGCTACGCCACCAGCGGGGCCGTAGCCGTGACGCTGCCGCCTTCGGGTGCGCCGTCCATCAGCGCGCCAGGCAGCAGCAACAATGGCGCCTGGACCGTCAGCTGGACCGGCGTGGCCGGTGCCACCAGCTACCTGTTGAGTGAAAGCGTCAACGGTGGCGGCTGGACGGTGGTGCAGTCCAACGGCTCGGGAAGCTGGAGCACGAGTGGCCGGGGCGATGGCAGCTACACCTATGTGGTTGCTGCCTGCAACGTGGCCGGCTGCGGCCCTAACAGCAGTGCGGTGACCGTGAGCGCCGCGAGTATTCCTCCGGTACCGGCCAATCCTCGTTATACGAAGACCTATCCCAACCGCAAATTCGAGAATCTGATCTTCCTGTGGGATGCCTCGCCGGGGGCCTCCCGATACGAGGTCCGCGGTCTGGACACGCCCGACACGTGGACGATTCTTCCGCCGACCACGTCAGTCAATGTTTTGCTTTCTCCGTTTGGTGAGACGCCGCCTTATCGCTACCAGGTACGGGCTTGCAACGCTGTTGGCTGCTCGGCATGGATATGAGGGGAGGTATCGTTATGAAGCATCGTACGCTTGTGCGTGACCTGTTCCGATTCGTCGTGATGGTGTTGGCCCTCGGATGGGGCCTTGCCGCATCGGCAGCGGGCGCCGAAACGGTTACCTATTACTACACCAGCCCACAAGGCACGGTGCTTGCGACGGCGGATGCGGCAGGCAATCTGCTGACGACGACGGACTATCGGCCCTATGGTGCGCAGGCGCTGGGAAGTCCGGCGCCTGGGCCGGGCTATACCGGGCATGTCGGCGACCCGGATTCGGGGCTGGTGTACATGCAGGCGCGGTACTACGAGCCTGCCGTGGGACGCTTCTTGAGTACGGATCCCGCGGGCGCAGGCCCAGGAGACATTCTGGCGTTCAATTCCTTCGCCTACGCGCACAACAACCCTGTCGGTAACGTCGATCCGGACGGTCGCCAGACGGTGCCAGGATCGATCAACTGGCAAGCGCCCGGGATGATGGAAGCGTGGAAGACCACCGGTCGGAACGTCACGCTGCCGGTGCTACTGGACACGGTCGTGCCCGGGGGCGGTCTGATCAACTGCGCCTCGCAGGGGTGCAGCGGGGGTGAATGGGCCATGGCGGCCCTACCCATGGTGGGCGAGGTGCGCGGGGCGGGTCGCGTCGCTATCGCCGGGGAACGCATGGCGCAGGCAGCTGCGAAGGGGGCTCGGGGAGAAGCCGCCGTCAAAGAGACTTACAATATCGGCGAACGCCTCCGGTTCGAGATTAACGGTTCAAGGCGCATATCTGACGGCTTTAGGCAAGCTGTCTCTATTAGCGAGATTAAAAATGTCAGTCTCCAAGGACTGACGTCGCAAATCAAGGATTA
>Ga0116228_10004513_pt1 | contig 12349 bp, 12 predicted proteins | sample S1TSphfallax_2_FD_89694 | JGI IMG/M metagenome (GOLD analysis project Ga0116228, IMG submission 89694) | Host-associated microbial communities from peat moss isolated from Minnesota, USA - S1T2_Fc - Sphagnum fallax MG | ecosystem: Host-associated > Plants > Peat moss > Unclassified | place...
TGATGAATCACAACCCCATGTTACATCATGCATAACAATGAATCTTTCAACAAACCTACAAATGGAAGAAGATTACAAATGTATTCATTGCATTATACCATGTAAGAGCTTCCATTTACATACTACAACATTGATGGAAGTTGGAACTTGCAAATTTTTTTGAGGTGGATTGGCATTGTCTTTGACTCTATCAAAACATCCATGCATTTTGTATGCATAGGTTCTTTGGACTTTTGAATTACAAGCCAATGTTCTCCACAAAGCTCCATGTGAGTCTCTAATGCAACAAGGAGACGAAAATTTTAAAAACATAAAACAAGAAGATTGAAAATAACTTTTTAAAACAAGTCAATTGAGCAACATGGGCTCATTAATGGGTGGAAGTGAAAATTATAGTGTCTTTGAATCTTAGTATGACTATCACGTAGTTTGTTGTTCAAACTCATGGTTTGCCCTACTTTAATTAAAGTAAAAATTGGGTAAAATTGGCCACCATTTTAAAAATTTGAATAGTTTTTCACTAAAGATTATTATATGAAAAGTATAAAGATTTACCTAATAAACATGACTAAACCCTAAACTAAATATTTGAAACTAATGGAACCCTTGTTTATATATTGATCCTTGTACCAAATAACCAACATAGATTTTGTTTAAGCATGGGATTTTTATATAATGCTTGGAGGCAGTTAATAGGATTTTGGGAATTTTATCATAGTACCAATTATGTTGGTGTTGATTCAACAAAGGCAAATGCACAAAATGCATCCAACATGATTTCCCAAGTTTTTTCAAAAAAACACAATGCCAAAAATTGCATTGAATGCAATATCATTTCCAACAAATTGATTTACAAAATGTGGTTTTGACAAAGGTGCCAATATTCGGGGTTTAAAATTGGCCTATCATTAAGGATGTTGTATCCAATAAGTTCGGTTGTGTGTAATGTCAAAATATGTTTACATTCTAATCTATCACATAAATATTTATGAAAATTAGTGAAAATTATTTCAAGTTGAAAGTTGTCTTCAAAAGGTTGATAAACTATCAACCTCACACATCAAATTGCATATACGATGGGGGATGAATTCAATGATTATGATATCTATAAAATGGGTCAACACAATGTCGCACATAGTGTCAATTGTTGAGTTTGCATGTGAGATGTAGACATGATGTTGGTGTTTTAGACACAACATCCATTTTTTGCTTTTTTTTAAAAAGGTTATGGGGTGATGATGGTCAATTTAGAAGGTAACACATTAATTGTGTTAGAACTTGGAATATTTGTATTTTTTGACTCACAAGAAAATTGTTTAATTGTGCTAGCCATGTTCTCAAATAATCATTTCATCTTTTTAAAAAGAGATCCCACCAAATGAAAATGTTAATGATTTCAAATTCAACCAAGGAACATGTGATTTGGTATAGCATGTTAATTCCTATGGGTACGGTTTTTCAAATCATTGCATTGGCCATACATTGGATGATTTGATCTTTAAACTCCATGTAGGGGATGAACATTAATTTTACATGTCTTAGAATGTAAAACAAGATTTAAATGAAAAAGTATTTCTGAAAATCAATTATTGCACAAAAATGTGAAAAAATAAATTACACATGTTAAGAGGAAAAATGAATTTGGTGCTAGCATCCTCCCATGTTCCTTTAAGATTTTATTTTTTTTCAAAGCATAAGTATCAATGAATTGATGTGCTTTTGTTAATGTGTCAAATGGAGGCAGCTTGTTATGATCCTTAGATCCATAGACATTCAAAAGCGAATGTTGTTTTTCAACCGAAAAATGTTGTTATTGGGTTTTCTTTTTCATTGGTTGTGAGATGAAAATGACAAGGTTTATTTGAGTTTTGAAATATGTCACATGAAATGTTTTTCGGGGGAAAACAACAACTTGGATGCGATTTTCTTATTATGCCTAAAAAAAATCCATATGTCCAAGTTGCATGGAAGGGAAGCAATCATGTGAACACACTATCAAGATCATTGAACATTGCACAATAGCCTTCATTGTGCTTATTCACTTTGATCTTTGTGGGGTGATTCGTTGTGCTTCCTTTGGTGGTGCTCACTCTTTCATCCATTTCATAGATGATTTCAACCATTTCACATGGCTATATTTTTTGAAAGAAAAGTTTCAAACATTACAAGCATTCAAAAGTTTTTATACTAAGGTGGAACTATATTTTACTCCTTTCAAGTTGTTGGTTCTATGTAGTGATCATAAGCAAGAATATGTCCCAAAAAAGTTTCTTACCTTTTGCATTGAAGCGAACATCATCCATAAACTAATTCAAGCTTACACACCAAGTCACAATGGAATCTTGAAAAAAAAAAATGTAAACTCCTTGAGAAGGCTCGCTTGGTGGTGGTTGATGCACAGACCCCACAATTTCTTAAAGTGGATGTGGTCAACACTACAAATTATCTTACAAAATTGATCAACCACAGGAGTGTACAATGACATGACCCCATATCAAAATCCATTTAATGTTTCACCAAAATTACAACATTTGCGGGTTTAGGGGTGTGTTGTATATGTGCACAAACCTAATGAACATTGAACCAAGTTGGATTCAAAGAACAAGTGTTGCATTATGGTAGGTTATCATGATGACTTTGAGGCATTCAGATGTTATCATCCACCTACCCACAAGATTTTGATTACTAGGGACAACAAATTTGATGGGAATTTTTTTTGGCATTCATTCATTGATTTGAGTTCTAAACCTCTTATTTCTTTGGAACAAATTTCAGATCAATCTATAGCTATCATGACCATTGATCCACCCACAAGTTATGCCTTTCTCCATTTCTTCTTCAAATTCTTGAACCAATTGTTCCTATGGATTGGATTTTCAAGAAACTTTTGCTCTTGTTTCAAAGTGGAGCACAATTTGTTGCCTTGTGTCAATGGTTGTTCAACATGGTTGGGAGATTTTACACATGGATGTAAAGTATGCTTTCCTAAATGGGTAAATTATAAAAGATGTATATGTCAAACAATCTTGTGGATTCATCGTTCTTGGTCTCAAACACAAGGTATGTAAATCAAAGAAAACACTATACAATTTACATCAATCCCTTCGAGCACGGCATGAATGAATCTTTTTTTTTCTTTAAAAAATTGGGTTAGTTGCTTAGTTGATCCTAGTTTATATATCTTTCAAGAAAAAGGTCTAATCCTCAGTCTTGTCATTTATGTAGAAGACCTTTTGCTCATTAGTAGTCACAATGCTAAATTAGAATGGGTCCATGATGAGTTTTGCTTTTAGTTTGATATGTCTCTGCTAAGACCTTTATCATTATTTGTGGGTGCATAATTTTTCTACACCACCCCTAGAATGTTGTTCTCCCATCATTGCTACATTCTAATATGTTTAACCAATCTTGGTCTTGAAAATTACATTATCAATTTGGTTCCAATGGAACTAGACATGTTCCTCAAAATTGACATGATGGCTTTTTTAGTTGACTTGACATATTGTTGTCGTTTTGTTAGTAAACTCCTTCATGTTACTCATACCGATCTTGACATTGCATTTGCAACTAGCATGTGCACCTGCTTTATGACTAGACCCCAAGCTCTTCACCTTAAGGCTACATTCAAAGTTTTTCGATATCTCAAGCATACTATAAATCTTTGCTTGCTCTATTGTTGATGGGGAGAAGGTTGTGCCACATGGTTACTCCGATAGCAATTATCAGGGAGATCTAGATGAAAAAAATCAACCTTTGATTATGTCTTCTCCCTGGGAACTATGCCTACCTCTTGGAAAAGTAAACTTCAAGTTGAAGTTGCTCAATCTAATGTTGAAGCAAAATATTGTGCCATGAACAAAGCATCAAAGAAAGGTTAAGTGGTATAGAAATATTTTAGGGGAGATAGGTTTTCCATGCGAGAAACCTCCGACACTCTATTGTGATAATTCGAATAGTATTAAAATGGCAAAAATTCTTGTTCTTCATGCAAGAACAAAGTACCTAGAAGGAAATTGCCACTACAGTAAAAGACTAGGTCAAGAAATACAAAGCTGACTTGACATTTGTGAGGTCCAAAGAGCAGAATGTTGACATGTTGACAAAACCTCTAGGTAGAGTAAACTTTGAAGAAAATAGAGCACAACTTGGGCTTCACAAGAAGGCTGATTATTATATACTCATTAGTGAAGTCGTTCCATTGTTGATTCCCCCTCTAAGCCTAGACCACACATAAATTACAGAAGGAAAGTAAACAACTCACTAGAATATCTTAGAACACAATGTGTGTGATCTGTTTGCAATCAAAGAAAGGGCATCAACAAGCAGGGGAGCATGCTCCAAACACATCAACAACCAGTCAGCATGCTCCAAATACATCAACTTGCCAAAGAAGAATTAGAAGTCATGTGTGTGGATGAGTATAGGAACTTCTGGATGTGTATTCACACTTGACCTACATGTTTACTGTTTAGGAGATTGATAACAAAATGATCAGGTTTTAGGGTTCAGGTTTAGGGTTTAAGGAAACCCAAAACAAAATGTCTGGTTTTCTTCTTGATTACTCTCAGCTTCTACAATGATGTTGTGTGTTTGCAAGCTTGGTGAGGATTGCTTCTGCTTTGGCTTTCACCAATGCCAACACCAAATCCTCCACCGATTCTCATCAAAATGGCACTCTCATCAATGTCAATTGTCACCTCATCAAAATCAGAGCTTAGCTTGCACAAAATAGCCTACCACATCCTGGAAGAGGAGCCCAAGATGATCCTCCATGACAAAGGCATTATTCCCAACCAACCTCTTGCACATTTTTCCTCCTATCCTTCACCTTCTTCATTTATAGGGTTTAGGGTTTTACAAAAGACTGTATAAGCTAAAAGTTGAAAGAAAGCTGTAAACCCATGGTTGAAAAATCCAAAAGCTATAGACCAAAAACTGGAAAATGTTAAGGAGGAGTAAATGAGAAGTTGCAGAATCCAAAAGCTGTAAACAAAAGGCAAGCTCCTAAATGTTCAAACCTCAAGACAAAATATCTGAAACTCAGATAACTAAAAAAATCCAAAACCCTATATCATGACTGTTGTACAATAAGCAGAACACAATACACAAAAACATACATAAGATTACCTTGTCCGACAAGGTCAAGCTTGATATATTTTTCATAAGATTGTTTCAAAATGACTCCAAAGAGTTGACACTTTCCAACAAAAATTTACATTATATTGGAAACACAGGCACCTTTGGAATTTCACATTCGGTGTTTCTGCAGATGATAATCATAAGCAACACAGACATTCATGAAAAGATAAGTTTGCATTTCAATACAATTCTTCTCACCTCAGAAAACCATTGACAGTAGTGTCCTTTGGTTGTTCTCAACAAAGAGATAAAATTTGCCAGAGTCCTTCACTTCTTCTTGTCCTCCCCTTCTCAGCAGTCTTTGCCTTGTCTTTTGCAGATACCCACCAAGTGAACAAGCACTCATCCTTTTCAATTCAGGAATCAGCACACTTTTTGTTGCCCTGGGACTCAAGTTCAACAGCAGCACCTGTGTTGCAATTCTACCATTCAGCAATTCAGGAATTGTCCAACTCCAAGCACAAAAAGAGTTCTATGTATAGAAATTGCAGAGAAATCTCCACAACAACAGAATGCAATTCTTCTGCCAACAATTCAGGAATCATCATGTGCCAAATCGCAAGCACAATAGAATCTAATTCTTCTGCCAGCAATTCAGGAATCATCATGTGCCAAAGTCCCAAGCACAAGACAGTGCAATTCTTCTGCCAACAATTCAGGAATCATCATGAGCCAAGTCCCAAGCACAAGAGAATGCAATTCTTCTGCCAACAATTCAGGAATCATCATGTACCAAGTCCTCCGAGCACAAAAAGAGAATGCAATTCTTCTGCCAACAATCCAGGAATGAGCACACTTTCCGTGGGCCTGGGACTCGGGGAGTGCAACAACAGCACCTGTGTTGTTGTTGCAAGGCTCTTGAGGAAGAACAAGCAGCAAACCAGCTGACCAGAAGTCAGTCATACTACCAAAACACCACCTTCGAACAAACAAGAGCTTGCTGTTTCCGAAAGAAAAAAAAAGAAATTCCTGCTTCAAATCGATTGCGACAAACGAGAGAGCGTAAGAAGAAGCAAACTCCTAAAAAGAGAAACGAAGAAAGGTAGGAATTAGGGTTAGAGGCTCTCTTGCGAATGAGGGATATAGCTTTGGTTTTGTCAGCTTCTTGTTGCTGTTGTTGCTGCGGCAGAAGAAGTAGGAATTTATTGTGTGTGCGTGTTTCGTTGTTTGCGGGAGGAGGAGTGGGAGTTGAGGAACGAGAGGGAGAGAGTGTGAGGACAAGGGGGCGAGGCGGAGAGGATTTGGTTCTTGAAAGGAGAAGCGATGGGGAAAGATGGAGCAAAAGCCAAGGGGAAGGAAGCGAGTGGGAAAGGGAAGCAAGCTGGAGGAGGAGGTGGTGCTGACAAAGGAGGAGCTGCAGACAAAGGGAAAGGGAAGAAGGAGAGCAAGAGTGATGGACTTGGTACTTGCACTTACGTCAAAGGTATGAAGCTCTTGTGTTTTCTCAAATGGACTTCTCTCTCTCGCTCTCTCTCTCTCTCTCTCTCTCTCTCTCTCTCTCTCTCTCTCGTGCAGAAAAGAGACAGCGTCCAACAAGACTCTCTCAAAACTCAGAAATCTGTGTTGAGGGTGTAAAACAAAATCCCCGGATTTTTGTGTGTCTGTCTCCTTGCTCTTTCCTTGGGAGTGGACGGATGGGTGGTGATGGGAATGAGGGAAGTAGTGATGGGAGAGAGAGAGAGAGAGATGAGATGGTGGGGGTGTGTGTGTGTGCAGCCAGGCACATTCTAGCAGAGAAGCAAGGGAAAATTCAAGAAGCCTACAAGAAGCTGCAGGAGGGATGGCTTGATAGTGGAGACAAGGTTCCACCTGCTGAATTCGCTAAGGTCTGAACTACACAGAAATTTTGTCTCTGTTTTGCAAACTGCACTCTTCTTCTTTTTGTGTAGAGAAGTGAAAACAATATTTCTCATGTTCTGTAGATGGAATTAGTTTGTTCTTGATGGAGAGAATTGGAGAATTGCTTAATCACATGTACCTGATCATGTTCTGTAGATGGAATTGGTTTTTCTTGCTTAAGGAAAGTGTGGTGGAGAGGATTTTTGTGCTGGGAGAGGGATGTTGAGACAAGAGCAAAGTTGCTTGCAAATGAACTGTTGGTGTTTGGAAACAGCTAGCTGCAGAGTATTCTGAATGTCCATCAGGGAAGAAAGGTGGGGACTTGGGATGGTTTCCTCGGGGCAAAATGGCAGGACCTTTTCAGGAAGTTGCCTTCAACACACCAGTTGGCACATTGAGTGCTCCTTTCAAATCAACGTAACCTTTCTTCCATGCCCCTGTTCTGGTGTTTTTTATTTTCTCTCCCAGTATGGTTTGAAACTAGGATTGTTTTTGCTGCAGAGACACTGCTTCTGCAATCTTCCCCCCTTGCAGCTCTTATGTATAGGAGAAGGGTAGGGCCCTCAGTTCTTCCTTGTCTTGAGGTGCCTAGGCACAAGGGTGGTAGCCCGAGTGATGGGCACCGAAAACCAGAGCAGAAGATTTCTTCCATTTTGTATGATCCTAGAAGAACTTCACTGAGTTCTTGTGCCTGACAATGGTTGTCTATATACACTACAAAAATTAGGGCAGGTTTTTACACTGAGAGAAGTGTTCAATACAGTATGATGATGCTTACATGGGCTGCTGTTGATTCTTTGGTTTTTTTTTCTCCTCAACGCACAGTGATGAAAGTTTTGGGTTAAGGAGTTGCTACTATGCATGGAAATTTTCCTGGAAACTTGAGAAAAGTCAGCAGCTGCTGAGGCAAAGTTAAAATTCCTGGAAACTTGAGAAAAGTTGCAGGCTGTTGAATCAAAGTTTAAATTCAATTTTTGGCAATTTTGTTTTTGAGCACTGACAACAGATCTCTTGTTTCTCTTTTGCAGGCATGGGTATCATATCATTCTAGTCGAGGGAAGGAAGAACTGATCAGCATGCATCTGCAGCTAGTGTGTTGTCACAAAGCCCAAAACACGTTCAATGGCAACATGCATCCCGTCTTCTGAATGCCAACGGTCCAAATATCTGTAAGATGATCAAAATTTACATTTCATATGCATTTTGCACAAGCAAGTTTAGAACTGTTCTCAGATTGGGCAAAGTGATTTATTTTGCACCCAAGAGAAGCAGAACTCTCCTCTCTGGTTAAGAGTTATATATTTGGATTGGTTCTCGCACTGCCCTTCAATCAACTTAACTCAAACTATCTGTTACAGTTCTGATCAAAACAAAAGCAAGCAAAGAGCTATATTGGGATTGTGTCCAGCAAGTTCTAACTATTTTGCAATATTATATATACCTATCATGACCTTCAGTAACTAGGGTGGGAGACTGATATGAGTTCCTGATGTTCAAGAGTGCACAATGGATGGTTTTGATCAGTAGTGTCATTGGAATGAAGAGCATGAGAATTGTAGGGGATTTTTGTGTGCACATCTCCAACTGATCTCATGGTTCTTTGTGACATCAACACAGCCCCCACAGGGCTAACAAAACCCATGTTCATTTATGACTTGTAGCCAGAAGAAAATCTGCTCTCATAACATAGAGGCCTTTTCTATGGAACTACCTATGTTAGTGGGTAAGTACCATATGTAAGTAGGTAGGGGATGCATGAGGTGGTCCCATAGCTAGGTGAGTAGGTAAGGCATTTGGTGGCTACTATGTAGGTAGATGCATGTAGATGGTTTGGTACATAGCTAACCACCATAGTTAGCTACGGGACACGATGAAAAACTGCTTTCTGTTCACACCCCATCCATCCTTCACCTGGTGATGCCTCTAGTAGGTAGCCAAGAAAGGATCCTCATATTTTGTTTACTTTCATTATCTGGTTTATAGCCAGATTTGGCTAAATTTTCTCCTGGATGATCACCACTTTGGCTACATCAAGATATTGACAGAAAAACATTGCCCTCTCACAATGTTTTGCAGGATGAGTTCAAGTAATTTGAATAAGGATTCTTGGATCGTGAATTTCAAATTTTGGTCACTGTGGAGAATCCACACATGAACATAGATATATCCATGAAACCCATATGCCATGTGATGGGTTGATGGTTTTGTTGAATAGAGGGGAATGAATGCTATTTCATGAATGTGTAGATTGGGCTCATGAATGAATGTGACTCTGGAGTTGTTGTTGTGTCAACGTTTTATTCTCAAATTTTCCTATTATAAGAACCTCAACAAAGTATCTAATTTTGGAACAAAGTAGTAGTAACTTCAGACTTGGGTGAACCAACACCTAAATGGGTTCACCTAAGTATCCATTTAGGAGTTGACTCTTTTTCTTTTGTTTTTGGGGGAGCTTGCCTACCAAGGCAAGAAGGATATTGTTGTGTTTAGATTCATTATAGAGTATAGTAGCTTAAAGGATTTTGGCCCCTACATAATAGGTCCATCTATTTTTATTATGAGGATTTTTGAAAGGTGATATTTTGGCTTGTGTTGACACTTGAGATTAATAGTTATAGAGTTATAATAATATCTTGAAGGGTTTTTGGTTTCTTTTAGAGGATATTTTGAAGATCATATTTTTGCATGGTGAAAATATTGTTTAGTTCTTGATTTTGAAAGGAACCTTCAGTTCCAGTTTTTTTTGTTTTTGGTTTGGGGCCCTATCCTTTTGAGAACAGATTTTTGGATTTCTAAAAAATTTTGGTTTTGAAAATTTCTCAAAATATTTCCAGCATGATCTAGTTTAATTTGGTTCCAAATATTGCATCAAACTACAATTTAAAATTATTTATAAATTAGTTGTATTTAACAAGTGCACAATGTTGTGTATTCATTGTTAGGTATAGTCAATTAAAACTAATGACTTGTCTAAAAAGTAAGGCTTGAGTCCAATGTTTTTTTCCAAGCTTTAAAAACAATGCTAGAATGCCTTTCAAAGGTGCAACAATAGGGAAAATTTTGGTGAGTATTTTTTTCAAACTCAAAGCGAAATGACAACACATGTCAAAAATGAAAGCAATTTGTTAGGCTTGTTACTAGTTGTTACCATAGTAAGCCTATCTATCCATAAATGCTGAAACAACAAGGGAAATAAATTGGGTGAGAAAGGATTGACAAGGGAAATATAGTAACATGCTAGGAGGAGCTAATGCAACTATTTTTTGACCCCATTTAAATTAAGTGAGTTTTCAACACAATTTTTCTTTCACAAAATTGACAAATTGGGGGAAAGAAAAAGATTGTTGTAAATTGGTTCCGAGATTACAACTACCTAAACTAATGTCTTTCTTCCTCTACCAATTTTTTATGAACTATTATGTCCCAATCTATGCATCATACTCCTATAAATAAACTTTTCAATGAAACTATAGGACCCTTAAGCATAACAACTCACTCTACATCCTTTGAACTAGTCGATCATTCAACACACATAAAGAGAAGAATCCTTGGTTTAATCATATTCAAAGGTAGATCAAAATGATTTAGGTCATTGTTTCATGCCAAAAACTTGAGCCTTTGCCCTTCCTTCCACGTTTGATATTAAACAACACTACACTCCCTTTCTTGTTGACAATATGCAAGTTTATTATTTTCTTTTGTTCTTTGCTCCAAAATGTCACCACTACAAAATTTTCCTTCTTATCCCTTTAAATCAAGAGAGGTGTTAATTCACCTCTTCTTACAAAAGTGATAGTTTCACTCCAAAACTCCTCCACTAGTGTTTACACCATTTTGTTAAATCTTATAAACATGGTCCTTATCTTGTTGTAGGTATTTTATGTAGCTCCAATTAAATCCTAACAACTCAAATGAAATACGAATAAATTAATTCCTTGCGGTTAGCAAACCCTTGCACAATTCTTTTAAGCATATTGACACCTATGAACATCCATGTTGGACAAATGTAAAATGTGTGCACCTCACATGGGACTTGAACCCATAAAATGCCATGTGCATGTTATGCTTGATTTGTGCAAATTAGTCAACAAAATCCATAGATGTTAAAACTTCACATGCCCAAGCCTTGTAGACAAATTGAACACATGTATTATCTCACTATAGTCACCCATGTTAGCAATATGTTGTGGTTCTATGTAGTATACACAATTTTGTTTACATGTCACAATCAATATTTTTGTTGTGGTGAAATTTTATCACTTTTCAACAAAGAAATTGGGAAATTTTACAAATTTGACTAGTTTTTCTAATTTCAAAAAATTATAATTTTTTTGGTATAAAAATGAACAAAAGTCATAATTTATTTTTATTTTTTTTAACGGCTTGAATAATGTTATATTAATTTTTTCATAAAATAACTTTAAAATCATGGATGAAAAAAGAATTATTATTGGCACAAGTGAATGACATCATTCTTCTTAATATTTTTCAAGAAATTTGAAGTTCCTTAAGAATTTTTTTGTGGACACACACCTCAATAATGGACCATGGTGCAACTTGACTATTTCATAGATATGCAATGGATTCATGAAAACACTAATATACTCAGCACTCTGAACCTTCCATCATAGAAAAAACTATTTTTACCTTTTAGAACAACCTATATTGAAATCACTATATGCATACAATTTATGGCATGGAGTTTAACCAAATTTGACAAGAGGACAATAGTGAAAATTATCATAAATTTCATCTTTTTTAACAATGACAATTATTTACCTAAATATTTGGGTGGCACCATCACAAAGATATCAATAAAGGAAATAAAGAATATCCAATATGCCTTTTTTAAAAAGAAATTACTAAATCAACACATAAAAGAAAGCATAAATAAGAACAAATGCATGAAATTATAAGGCATAATGGTATAGCAAACACAATAGCAAGACATTGGAAATACAAAGTGTAATAAAATGCAATCATAAAACACAATATTTGGATTCATAGAAATACACCCTTAGTTTATCAAGTTAATTACAATGGAGCAACATGTTACATGCAATTCTCAATCACCTTGATTACATAAACATATATACAAGGTGATTAATGTAGTTTTGAACCAAAAGTTAAGTCACAACCTTTTATGGAATCAAATGATAAACAAGATAGAGATTGTTATGGGAAACATTATATTCTTCATCATGTGTTCATTGGGGTTATGTTCCAATGGCAAAATTCCCAAAACTCAATCACATCCTTAATTGAAACCAAAGGTCTTTTTCATGTCCTAGGACTTGAGGGTTCATAACTAATAATAAAATTGGTCAAATCAAGCATGTATGTACACCATCTCTTAGTTCTCATCAAATAA
>Ga0116228_10004514_pt1 | contig 12349 bp, 10 predicted proteins | sample S1TSphfallax_2_FD_89694 | JGI IMG/M metagenome (GOLD analysis project Ga0116228, IMG submission 89694) | Host-associated microbial communities from peat moss isolated from Minnesota, USA - S1T2_Fc - Sphagnum fallax MG | ecosystem: Host-associated > Plants > Peat moss > Unclassified | place...
ATGTCAGCACGATGTCACAATAGTCGTAGATAACAAAAATTTAGTTGCAAAGACCAAATAGTTGCAGGTAGTTGTAAATGTGATGGTCACATATTGGCCTTTTCCTTCTAGTGTTTTTAATGCTTTGTCTTTGCATGGGGTGCAACTGTTTGCATCTACCTTCTCCTTAGTGGGGCTACTATTGCTTTTCAATGGCACTTTGTCCTTGGTTGGACCGCCCTTGCTTTTTTATGGTTCTATAGTTGTAGTGGTTGAATTGTCCTTACTTTTCTGCAACTTTGGTGCTCCTTTGTTTGAGCTGCCCTTGCTAGTTTTTTATGGCACCTTATCCTTTGATGGGGTTCCCATGCTTGCCTCTATTGCTTTCCCCTTGCTCGAGGTGTGTGTGACTACTTTTGGTGGTTGTCCTTTAGTTGGGGTGCCCTTGCTTGCTAAGGTAGATCATGTTTAAATGGGGTACCTTCACATCCAATTTTAGCATCACCATTAATTGGGTTGCCCTTGGATGCTCTTGGTGCCATAGACTTGGTTGGGGTGCCACCATGGGTTGGTGATGTGATACAACTAGTTGGGGTGGCATTTGAACAAACAAACTTGTATTAGTCCCCCATAATTGACCTAATAATGTTTAAACTTATGCATATAACTTTTTAAATAACCCTACAACTTTAGTTAATAGTTATTAAATTTTTTTTGATTAAATGTACAAATTGATGACATTAAACCACAATCAACCCACACCAATAAAATTTGATGGCATAAATTCTAGAGTTTGAAGAATGCCTTACCCAACACATTTTCTATGCATATTGGTGTGCACCCTTGTTCATGTTCATCTGTCATGGAGCTTTTGAAAGTTAATATAATAGTACCTTGGGTAATTTTGTCCATGCAAAAATCATCATCAAGTGTTGTAAGGTGCGCCATTACATTTGGTTTGAAAGGGGACTTGGGCAACTTGTGAATAGTAGTTGGGTTTAGCATATCGTCAATAGCAATTGGAAAAACTTTTCTTTCAACATTCAGCTTTGGGCATGAAGGTGTCGTGCTGCAAGGACTCTATTCATTGTTGTAAGGGTTGATGGTAGGGTTGTTTGATGAAGGCCCAACTGTGGTGAACCTCCTTTTTGTATTAGTTGTTTCACTAGTGGATCCAAGCCCAATCATCCTTAGTTCTATCTCCAACTCCTCTCTTGTAGTAAAATATATCATAGGTTAAATTTTTAGGATGAATTATTTGCACAACACACATATAAGATGATGATGGGTGCATACACATGAATGCAAGTGCTTGAAGCAAGAATTCAAATACAAACTAAACACATCGTGAACATTTATCCTTGTAATCTCCTTTAATTCATTTAACATCTGGACCCGCTCTTCTTCAAATCCCATTTCTTGTGCCATGTAAGTTAGATCATCATCAAGATCTTTGAAGCCCCAATTAGACCACTAGTCTAGGTGTATCTTTGATTACAAACCTTACATTTGTTCGTTTTCAGATGTTCGCCAAGGCATGTTGGGTGATATGTGTGCAAGCAAAATGTCATTGTTATGTCCCAACAATGGTACCATTGCCCACATAAACCACAAGATTTGATGACAATCATAGTTGGCCCATCGCATGGGGGCCTTTCAGGGTGCAAAATAGGTTTAAGCCAAAATGACATGCCTCCACCCTTTTGAATTTCTTTCAATTGTTTAAAAATTGCATTTTGTTCCTTGTTTAGGTCTACATATTCTAGACCAATTGCCATTATATGGTCCTCCAAGGTAATGGCCTCTTCCCTAACTTCATTATATGCTGCTTCTTTTAATGCTGTCCATTCAATTTTGTCCTCCAATAAAGTTTGCGCTCTAAATATTTTTCGTTCCTACGCCCATATGCCACAAATCAACAAGTTAGCATTTTGCGAAGATTTATCCTTGCATCATACTTTTGCACATGTCCACATGATGCCCTAGTATTTGAACCCCATGTACTTGTGTACTCTAAACATATCACTGCAATTAAAGTTCAAGGACTTGATTAGATGATAGGTTGTCCCTACTACATTAACAAAAAGATCTTACTGAACTAATTTTTGTTAGCTCTGTCCTAAAATCTAAAAGAAGTTTAGAAGAGGAGGTTAGTTAGAGATCTTGGATCACATACAACTTTTGCAATAGGCATGTCTCCCTATTGCAATTATGATAAGGTGTTTTTTGTGACATTTAAGGTTGATTGTGTCTCCTCCACCGCTTTTTTCTTGTCATCCAAGTTATACTTAATGCCTAACAATTTGGTGGATGTAACACCTTCATCCATCTTTAGAGACTTGATCTTGGCCTTACAAATAGTTAGGAGCTCCTTCTTTAATGCCAATAGCTCAGTAACCTTCCTATATCTTTAGATGGCATTCCAGTGGGGGACTTGCTTATAGGTAATGACATTTGTTCAATGTTGTCATCATTAGGATCATCACTAGCTCCATGTTTTGAACCAATTGCCACAAATTGCAAAGGCATGTGTTGATCATAATTGATATTCAAGCTCCCACCACTCGGTTCCAAAGAATCCATTGTATGTTCTTTCTTTACTACCACTAGTTGGCCAACCTTCATTCCATCTGGATGTGCTTTCTTTTTTGTGATTGATTTTGCCACTTTTGCCCAATTAATGGAATGGCCCCTTGAATGGGTGATGAAACCATGCACTATCCAAGCGGGGATCTCATTGTTAGTGACTATGTTAGTTCCAAAAACCCTCTAATAGATATCCTCCATTGTAGCCCTGTCTTCCACCTTCAAAATGGGGGAATTGATTTTGAATTTCTTAGAACCCCCAAACAAAAAACTACACTCTTCTACAATGACATGTTCATTATCAAAATCATATTTTGGGTCCAAGCCAACTTTGTCCAATTTTCTAATAGTGGAGAAGAAAAAAACATTATGCTTTTTGATGTCCACCAATGGCCAGTTTGCCAATGGGGCCTCTTTTTGCAATTTTTCATGCTTGACTTCCTTCAACATGATTACCTTATAAAAACCTTAAAAAAACATGGTAGCTATTAGTAAAGGTAGCCATTGCTACACAAAGCTCACAATATTCATATCATTCCTAACATAGTCCTTAAGTGCTGAAAACCAAGACTTATTATTGTTTCTTTAGTAGTCCTAAATACCTAGTGCTTAAACCTAATACTTGTTGGCCCTTGAAAACCACTACCCTTGCTTACCTACTATGAATAAGTGGCTCCCAAGCACCCTCAATGCTTGGAAATGACAAAATTATGGGAAAGTGATGACTAGATGACATGGCCAGCTATACCTTTAAAATGTTAGAGTAGCAACTTTATCCCCTTGTTTTTTTGTTGCAACCTACATAGTGCAACCCATAGTCATTCTAAGTTCAATACAATGATTACCAAGGACAACAAACCCATGTTTTTAAGATGATTAACACATGTATTCCACAAGCTACTAAATTCACTAACTTAGTTCAATTTCAGCCAAAACTAGTGAACACTTGCAAGTTTTGAAAGGAATAAAAAAAACTTGTACTTTGACCTGAATCAACACCCTAAACAATCCCATCAAATTGCCACATGCAAGTTTTGCCAAAATTTGCACATCATGACAAATCACAAGATATGACAATTAGTTTAAAGGATCCCCATAAAATACATTTATTGAACATATGGTTGTACTTTGCTTTTATCAGCAAAATTACAAAGATTTAGGGGACAAACAAATGAAGTTAATCAACTAGATATTCAAATGGCATCTTACCTCATGGATAGCCCATCATATCACAATAACTAGCAATCACAAATTGGCCTCTCTAATCAACACAAAACCTAGGTCCAAGCATATTGTATATAATTAACTTCAAGTCATTATCCCATGGTGAACAACTTGGGTAAAAATTACAAATGGATTGTAATCCCCCCATTTCACCATAATAGGGACAGTTTCATATGTGCCCAATATAAATGTCATTTTCAATTAACTCTTTGTGGCCTCTCTTCACACAACAAGTGTTTTGAAAATTTAAACTTGCACCAAAACTTTTTTGTCCACCTTCCAACAATCCTAAAACTAGTGTCAATCTCATCCAATTACCAAATATCTCAAACCATATACAATTGTAAGCTTGTTTCCATTCTTCACGGTTTTAAAATTGTAAGACCGCTCCAATTATTTGTAATGCAAATTGGGCCACTCATTCAAATTGAAATACAATTTGGCACGAGACCAAATATTTGCACCCAAAAAGACATGATCACTCCATTGATGCATCATTCAAGTTGAGTTTGTTGTGACTAGTTGAAAGAAGAACATCAACACCTTTTTTATGTGTATATCAAATCTATTCTAAACTAGATTTAAATTACAAGCCATTGTACTATAATAATGTCAATCTAGAAAAGAATGACATTTTTTCTCGAAACATTTTGGTTATGTAATAGACAATGAGGATGTGGGATTATACAAATGAAAAACATAATTACATGTGAAGAAAAATGAAAAGGTAGAGAAAGGAAAAGAGTGTAATGAGGCTAACCAATTAATGCAGCCTATGTTTGAGTGTAGCATGTGTTTACATATCTAGTGAATTGTATAAGAAATTGATATTCAATTTACCACGAGTATCCTACAAAGACTACACATACACACACACACACACACACACACACATTGGCAACTTGTTATGATGTTAAATGTAAGACCCATGTACCAAGATCATCAAATAAATAATATCTTAAACCCTAAAAACTCACAAAGAACACTATTTGTAAAGGATTTTTCAAACGTCTTTCACAAACTCACACCAATTTTCAACTTTTGTAAGCATGGGGGATAAAATACATGTGCATTTTTAGGATTGCACCTCAATTTCTTGCTCCGCACTGAATATTCCTAACTACAAGTTTCTGCAATGGTTTGCATTCACATACTTTTTCAAACCTATCCTCCCACCAATGTAAGAAATATAAAATTCCAAGCTTCCACCTTGAAACAATCAATTTTACCTTCAGTAAACATAGAAATTAGTGTCAAAGATTGTACATACAAGCTCAGTCGCATATATGAACCCAAGCATTTCAAAGGAGAATTTTGAATGATGGACTGGTTTACATTACCACATGGTCACTTTCAAACACCTCAAGTCACTGAAGCCCTTACAAATGCATTATATTATTTTATAAGCAAATAGTGGTTTTAGAGGGTTGTGGGAAAAAAATCCTTAAGAAGATCCATGAACACATTCAAGACAATTCTGGGAAAGCATAGTAGAAATGAATCCAATACTATTTTAAAACATTGGAAGTTTTAGATAGTAAGAGGTGGCATCTAGCAAAATGAAGGCAAGAACCTTTTTGTTGCCTTTGCTTGTATAGAAGAACACACGAACGTTGGAAGAACTTGCAGACAATTGGGTAGTCTTGCTCTGAGCTCATTCTTGGTGCTCTCGCTTGGACAAAAAAACCTATGTAGACATCAAAGAAACGCACCAATGTTGGAAGAACCCAAATAGTTCGGTAGTCAACTTGCTCTTCTCCTTCTAATGCCTTCGCTTGCATAAAAGAACCCATAGATGTTGGAAGAAACCACCGATGTTGGAAGAATCCAAACAACTCAATAGTCTTGCTCCTCCCAATCCTAATGCCATCACTTACACAGAAGAATCCACAAACATTGGAAGAAAACCTATTGAGTCAAAAGGAGGGGTTTGCTTTTGTCAAGTAACGCCTTTGGCTCATTTGATTGTGATTGCACCCCTTTAACATTTGGGTAAATCCAACCTTAATTTTCATATCTAAATATTAATTGTACAAATAAAAGAAAAAAGGTGCATCAAAATAAATTACCATTGGTAGGGACATCGAGAAGATTCTAGGGACATCATTAGCCTAGGGATATCCTTTTAGCAATTAGGTATGAAGGGATAAATAAAAGCACTTTTTTCATCATTCTTCCAAGAATGAAAAAATCGAATCAAAATTGTGGATAGCCAATAAGTAATGGAATTTTGAATTTTGCCCACACCTTTTGTCACACCTGCAAAACTCATGGATATGAACTTTTATCTTACAATGTGTTACTCTTATGTGTTTGAAACTTTGGGATATTGAATGAATTATGTTTAAAAACTAAAGGTCCATTGAATGAATGGAATGTGATTTTAATTAATTATGTTATGGATTTTAAAATCCCAAAAATTGTAATTATTTAGAAAATCCCTTTTAAAAATTTAAAAATAATTATTTTAGAAAATTATTTTGTAATATTTTTATATGTGTTATAGCATCATGATTTGAAATTGGAAATGGAAAAAAAAAATATTTTCAAGATCAAAACACATATAAAAAAGAGCCAAAAAAGACGTTAGGACCTTACGATTTTAAAAAGGTTTTGGGTTGAAACCAATCTTGTGCACGTTTATTATTTTTGATATATCCTTGGGAAAAGGTATATATAGTCAATTAGTTTACCCATTGAGTTAAGGTATATTAATGCATTCAAAATTTTCATTAGTTTAAGGTCTAAGTATCCTCCTATCATATACCCTCTTATCATATATCCCTTTTAGGGTAAAAAGTGGGCATTTATTTAATTAAAAATGATGGAAATTTACTCATATTGAAAATTTAAAAAATCAAATGTCAAATCCAATGTCAAAATGCAACAATCAAAGTGTTTGATTCATTCTTGACTAAGATAAACATGCCCATGAGTGAACACTTAATATATCAAAAGACAATGGTGTCATGATCAATATTTGATTAGTGACGGAGTCTAAAAATAATTTGTAACTTAATTTTGGGCGTTTTAGTAAGGTTTTGGATCATCTAATTCCAATAAATAAGATGAAAGTTATAGCTGTCCAAAATAGGGGGCTCTTCCACTTCAAATATATCTTTACCACACAGTTACCACTCCTTTGAATATCTAATATGTGATAATAATGCATTTGGGAGGCAATTTTTTTAATCAATAAAACAAACAAAGTTTAGGATTAAATCATTTACCTTTTAAAACTTGGGTATGAATATTTCTTACATGTATTCAAAGTTATGAATAGGATATACATGTTCAAATAGACATATCTTTGAATGTGTGCTTCATTAAAGTATGTTTTTTTGAAATAAATAAGTCAAGGTAAATAATATATGTTATTTTTATTCAGTGGATATATATGGGTAAAATATATATACACACAACATTGGTTCAAACCCACTTGTGTGCAGGTGAAAAACCTTAATACGCCTCTACCACTAAACTTGCCTTGGGGTTTTCAATGGTTCGTTGGTTAGGTGTGTTATTGTGCTTCCCAAAGAAGAAAATTTTAAGATTAAGAACAACAACCACAATAATAATGTTACATTGCTCCATAATTTATAATGCATTACAAATTAATTACCAGTGACAATTCTTGTTGACCTTGAGATTCGTCATTTAACACAACAAAAACCCCTTGTTAATTGACATTTGATCAAAACAATCCCAATACAAAAGTGTGAGAACATGTTAAAGAATCACTATGGCTTATGGATCTAGAGTGTGCAATCTTAATCAAATGAATCAAAAATTCTATTGAATGATCGAAAACTATCAATTTTGTCATAAATATTTATGTAATGCCACTTTAATGTCATGTTGATTAAGGAAATTTGTGTTAAATGATTTATATGAGTGTCGAAGATTTTTTAAAAATTATTTAATTTAATAAATTGAGTTTTCGTTTTAGTAAAAGACATTTGAACTTTCACACCATAATTTGTTTTTAGAAAGACTTAGGTTAAAGAAATTTTTAATAAAGAAATTTTGATGGGAAACAAATTGAAATGATGATAACTTACCAATTACATTCGAAAAACACTCATAATTCAAAAATTGTGATACTTGAAAACTTAAAAAATTCAAAATATAATTTCAGAATGTTCAAATTTCAAGAGTTATTTGTCAAATGTAAATGGGTCATGATGTGTATGACATATAAACAAAGTTGTGGCGTATGACACAAAAAAATAAAGTTAAAATTAGTTAACATATTTTAACATGATTTGAAATTATGATCATTTTTCAAGACAAAACATAGAATCTAGTGGAATTTGTACATTTTTAAACAATTCATATTTATATATAAAAAAACACAAACCATGTAATTCATTGGGGGGATTATAAATATTAAAAAAAACATATTGCCCTTAAAAAACTCCTTTCTATGAAAAAAATCGAAATGACCAAAAAGGGCCCATTTGTGATTAAATCCTTTGTCACCATTGGTCATTTTATTGTGATTATTACTTAGAGGGTTATGGACACATGTTGCTGATAATAAGAAATAATCATCGTGCGAATTAAAGATCGCAAATGATGGGCTATAGTGATTTAAACACAAGAAATAAAAAAAGAGTTGAAACACAAATGAAGACAACCATAAATCTTTATGGCAAGAGGAATGAAGTTGTTTCTTAATGCATGGCCTCCATATAATTGTGTCTTTTCTTGAATGGCCTTGCATGCGTTGTCATGGATGATGCACATTATACCAAATCTGAGTGGGGTGAATTAGCTATAACAATGTCCGTTAAGGTCCAAAAGCCATTTCTAGTGATGAAAATATTGATTCACCATCAAGTGTGGCAAGGAAAAAGGTGGGAAACCTCTCCCCCCAATAACTTTTCCAACATAGAACTATGGTACACAAATTGAACTTAATGTAATGCTATAAGATACCTAAAAATGGAAATACGATATGTAATAAATAGCATGTGTGCTAGGCATAACAAAACAAGAGCATCACAAGGCTACATTTGTATGTGTAAACATAGGGAGGCTAACTATGATGTTGAAATCCTCTTGAAACACCTTTGTAGCAAATGATTTCACAAATGGCATAGAACCCACGAGTCCATTTAAAATATAAAAACCCTTGTCAAATGTAAGAAAACCTAGCAAAAGTAATATGGATAGGTTTAAACTTTATGGAAATTAAGCGGCACATTTCATTTCACTAGTTGAATGAAAAGTCCTAATGTTGCAAATTCCGCCTATAAACATAAAAAACACTATTAACATTAATGGTGATAGGCTTTGAGAAATTGTCAAAATAATAAAGAACTAGTAGAGAAATCTGGCTAAACTTCCTCTAATATGATTGGATGCAACCTTGGTACCTTAAACCTCATGTCATAACATAAGTGGCAAATTGGAGGTATACACTTTTGTTGTGGTGGGAAAAGGTGAAGAACTTTCGATTTTGGACCTTTTAAAAGAACTAGAATTTTAAAGAATGAAATAGATACTGGTGACATTTCTGAAATGTGTTTGAAGTAGTTGGTGTTTGTGGTAGGTGGTTTCAATTCTTCAAATGATTAGTGAGTTTTGAAATGCAACAAAGTGTTTCCACTTCAACAAAAAGAGAAAGAGAAAGAAAAGAAAAAGAAAAAAAAAGAAAGATTAGGGTTTTCAGTAAGAAATAAAGAAATAAAGAAAGATTAGGGTTTTTAGTGGAAGAGAGAGAAAATGAGAGATTAAGGTTTACTAACAACTCCTAGTGAATCCCAATGCAATTTTTGTAGAGGATGAGGAAGGTGAAGGTGTGTCCTATGGGAGTCAAAAAAAGGAAAAAGGTAGTCTAAGGGGGGATCATGGAGGAGTGATCAATGGCAAATGGATGAGAGGAAGAAGAAGAGAGGGTGGGTGGGAGGAAAGGGAAGAAGATAGGAGGGAAAGAAGGGGAGGGCAAAAGTTTGGTGTTTCAATGTTGTTGCACATACATTACTCCTATTGACTGGCACAACTTTTTCATGTTTGACTAACTTGTTAGAAAAGGGTACAACTCCTATTAATGCACCTTTGATAGTAACATGGCAAGATAGGCATGGCCAAGGGTAGGGCAAGCAATGTAGAGCAAGCAATGTAGGGCAAGGTAAAACAAAGTGGGGCAAAGGTAAGGCAAAGTAGACAAAGCAAGGTAGGGCAAGGTAAAGCATGACAGGGGCAAGGTAGGCAAGTAGGGCCTTTGAACAACAACACCTTCACACAAGTAGTGGCGAATCTGTAGTTGGGTCCATTTGCTATTCCCACCCATTCCTTGGGTTTTTGTGAATTTGTTTCCATATGTACCCTTCTATTTTTTTAATTTTGTTTGTAAATATTCCTATTTTAGGGCAATAGTTTTAAGGTTTGAAGGGGATTAAGGGGGTTCTTAAGATTAGGGTTTAAGGTTTTGATTTTAGACTATATATGTTAGGCTAGGGATAGGCATGGTAGATCCTATGGGTTTTTCGTCCCCAAAGTGTCATCAAACATCCCAACCTTCCCAACAAGCATCCAATGGAGAGTTGGTAGTCAACTTTACTTATATGTTTAGTTGTGTTCTAGCTTCCATCCATCTGCCCATCATTCCCATCCTTCCTAGTTTACATCAGCTAGACCTTTCATCCTCTCTTGGTCCATCAACCTTTTTTTCACCTTGTTCATCACACCCATTAGAAGTTTCTTGAATATCCATTGTACAATCCTCTCCTTTGTGATCTTGAATACCCTGCCCCTTTTGTGGTCGTCTTTTCAGTGTAGGGGGGGTTTAACACGACACTAACTTTCATGCACTTGTCATAGGGATTATATCATAATTTTATTAATAACTTTTAATTTAAACATATGAATCCATAAAAGTTATCCACATGAAATATTCATAAATGAACCATAAATCAATTATAATATCAAAATTTATATATAATAAATGTTTTTATATTAGTCATATTAAGTTGATTTATACATTTAAATTATAATTTTAAATTATACTTTTAAATGCATCATATATCAAATATATTTAAGAAAAAAATAATTAATTTTTTATATTACTTACATGTATAATATTAGTTGAAACTAGTTCCTTGCATGTCGTAATTCCTTATGTGTGAACTTATATTGATAGTCATTTTTGAATCATTGTAAAATAATTTTATAATCACATTATGTATGTAATGACAGATCATTTTATCCATGTCATTTGCATAATCATTTTTTAGTTATATTTGAAATGATTTTATCCTAATCACATTTTCATATGATATTTTGGACGTCCATGTCATTTTGTCATCAATTGTGGATGCCATATGTATGAAAACTTGTAATGAAAAAATGACATCATCTTTCATGTCACCACATCATTGTTTACTAGTCAAATGCACCATTGATATATGACTACAACTTTTTACATGTAGGATTTGAAGTAATATCCTATTACTATAGTTAATTACTAATCACTTAGGACATTTAATCATTGATTTCTTGGTTACAAAGGACAAGATTTCTGCTAGTTTAGTGTTGCCCTCGACTTTACCATGTTCTCCTCGCTTTTTAGCACAAACATGGATTGCATCCATATACATCATTAATGCTTTCCATTTGGGTTTATTTTGTCCTTGTTCATACCATCATATTCCACATGTTCCTTGAGTTGATGTTTAATGAGCTTTGCATATTTGTTTATCTTGATTAACATTTGATCCTTTTGATATTATAGTTTGGCATGTTTTTTTGTTATTCCCTTTTTGGTGTTTGTCATTTCTTTGATGGGGTGGTGAAAAAGGCCATTAAGACTCACGCTTGTTTTTGCTTGCGTAGATACATGGGTGGTGATTAGGAAACATTATAGGAAGAACATATGATCAGAGCACTTGCTTTAACTTTTTGCAAACGTTTAGAGTTGACTCCAAATCCTACCCCATGCTCCATCAACATGATCAATTATGTCATGCACATACCCTTGCTCATGTAGGGGAATATGTTCAAGCAATACATGCATTAACTTCAAGCACATTTATAAGCCCATTTGATGAAACTACGAAAATTATTTGTTTTTTCAATCCACTTGTTGAGGTTGATTTCCCCACTTTCATTGATGATTTCCATTTTGAGATGAAGTTTACTTTAGATCAGGATCCAATTATCTTTGCTTTGGTTCATTCATCACATTTTTCTTCTTGGTGGTCCATTGGGTATGGTGTATGAGCTTTTATAAAAAAAATTTGTCTTAAATGATTTTGCGAATGGTTTCGACCTCTTTTTCAACATATGTGGGCACATTGTTTGAGGTCATGTTCCACCTTTAGTATTACATTTGTTTTTTGCATCTCAATTCCTAGCATTGGAAAAACAATTTGGAGGCATACATCCCATTGCAATTGGTGAGGTGACTTATCATTTAGTTGCCTACACTGTCGCAACCCTAACTTGGCCAAGTGTGGGGGTGAAGCCCAACACTTGGAAAAGTTGGGGATTTGGAGTTCTCCGGGACTCCCGAATGTTCAGAGCTCGACAGCAGGACCCAAAACACCTCGCATTG
>Ga0116228_10004515_pt1 | contig 12347 bp, 14 predicted proteins | sample S1TSphfallax_2_FD_89694 | JGI IMG/M metagenome (GOLD analysis project Ga0116228, IMG submission 89694) | Host-associated microbial communities from peat moss isolated from Minnesota, USA - S1T2_Fc - Sphagnum fallax MG | ecosystem: Host-associated > Plants > Peat moss > Unclassified | place...
ACTTGGGGGAATTGTGGGCGCAGTTCGATTTCCTGCTGCCGGGATTTCTGGGGACCCATAAGGATTTCACCCGCCGCTGGCGCACGCCGATCGAGAAGCAGTCCGATGCCGTGCGGCGCGATCTGCTCGCCCGACGCGTTCGGCCCTTCATGCTGCGCCGGCGCAAAGACGAGGTCGCGACGGAATTGCCCGCAAAAACCACCATCGTGCGCACGGTGGAACTCGACGGCGCGCAGCGCGACTTGTATGAAACAGTGCGCACCGCCATGCAGGAGCGGGTGCGTGCCGCCATCGATGCCCAGGGACTCGCACGCAGTCACATCATCGTGCTCGATGCGTTGCTGAAGCTGCGACAGGTGTGCTGTGATCCGCGGCTCTTGAAGCTGAAGGAAGCGCACAAGACCGCCGAGTCGAGCAAGCTCGAGTTGCTCATGGAGATGCTGCCCGAACTCATCGCCGAAGGCCGCCGCATCCTGCTCTTCTCGCAGTTCACGAGCATGCTGGAGCTGATCGGCGCCGCGTTGGACGGCGCGAACATCGGCTACGTGACGCTCACCGGCGAGACGACCGATCGCGCCGCCCCGGTCAAGCGTTTCGCGCGCGGCGAGGCGCCGGTTTTCTTGATCAGCCTCAAAGCCGGCGGCGTGGGGCTCAATCTCACGGCGGCCGACACCGTCATTCACTATGATCCGTGGTGGAATCCGGCCGCCGAGAATCAGGCGACCGACCGGGCGCATCGCTTAGGGCAGGATAAACCCGTGTTCGTCTACAAGCTGGTGGCCGCCGGCAGCATCGAGGAGAAGATCCTCGCGCTGCAAGAGAAAAAGGCCGCGCTCGCGGAGGCGATCTTGAGCGACGATCCGGCGCGCGCGGACAAGTTCGGTGCACAGGAGCTCGAGGCTTTGTTTGCGCCGCTGCCGAGCCTCTCCGCGTCGAGTTGAAGGAGTAGTGATGCAACGCGCGCGTGGCGACGACATGGTCGGCGTATGAGCGGAGCCGTAACTTGGAGCATGGCCTACGCCGTAGGCATCGCCGTTGCGGGAGTTTTCGCTGCATTGTCCGCACTGCATGTGTATTGGGCGCTCGGAGGGACTTTCGGCTTGGCGGCCGCTGTGCCCGAGGTGCCATCGACTCGTGGGAAACATGCGGGCGACGGAACGCTCATAAAGGCCTTCCAGCCTTCGGCCGCCATGACACTCTTGGTGGCGGTTGCCTTGGGCGGGGTAGGCACCCTCGTCTGTTTGCGCGCGGGTGTGTTCGCGCCCGCGAGTAGCCATTGGTTGCTCCGATGGGCATTGGGCGCCGTCGCGTTGATTTTGTCGGCACGCGCTGTCGGCGATCTGCGCCTCGTCGGATTCTTCAAGAAAATTCGGGGAACCCGTTTCGCCGTGTTGGACACCTGGTTGTATTCACCGCTGTGCTTGCTCCTCGCGATTGGGCTTGCGTGGCTATCCATCCCGTGACAAGGCGTGACATGGCGCTAACCATCTTGCTTGAAGGATCCGCTCTGTTGTTATTCGGGGTGGGAATAGTTCATTCGGTGTTCGGTGAGCGTTATATCCTCGTCCGGCTCTTCAGGAGAACGGATCTGCCGAAGCTCTTCGGGGACACCAGGTTCACCGCTCGCACCTTGCGATTCGCGTGGCATATCACGACCGTTGCATGGTGGGGTTTCGCGGCAATTCTTTTGCTGTTAGCTCGGCAGTCTCTGACCTCGCATCAACTGTTGCTGATCGTCGCCTCGACGTTCTTGCTGACTGGCGCCATCACTTTGGTCATCTCCCGCGGAAGGCATTTGGCTTGGGCGGCGTTTTATGCCGCTGCAGTGTGATGTGTCTGGGCCGATGCCGCCGGCCTCGAGGTGTGGCACGACGAGAACCAACGCTGCGTGAATTTCTGGATGAATACGTTTTTTTCATCTGTTGACGGGCAGGGCCGGGAGGCGCCTTATACAAAGCTATTCGGCCACTGTTCCGGCGGGAAATAATTCAAAGCAGATGCCTGCTTCGCCGGGTGCCGTCAATCCGGGGCGATGAGCTTTTTCACGCGGTGTGACATAGCGGTCGCCGAGGAGCGATATCGACGCCCCCGCGCTGGAGCGGTGACCAGGAAGCTTTATACCGGCAGCGCTGTATCGGCGTTAGGATATAAGTTCGAGAGAATCACGCACGAGGGATGAATTCATGAGCAAGGTGTCGACGCAGTGCCGCCTGCAGGCGGGCCACTGGTTTTTTGGGGCGGTGGCAGTGATGGCGGCGCGTTTGGTTGCGGCGGACGCCGCGGTAGACGCGGGTGAGGCTGTGCCGGCGCCGCCGCCGACGCCGATCGTGGTGAAGGCGGCGCGGCTGTTCGATTCGGTCTCGGGCAAGCTGGTGGAGCACGGCGTGGTCGTGGTGGCGGGAAATAAGATCCGGTCCGTCGGCAGCGACCTGGCCATCCCGGCGGGTGCCCAAGTGATCGATCTGGGGGATGCCACGTTGTTGCCCGGGTTCATCGACGCGCACGTGCATTTGTCGGAGCAGTCCGGGCTCAATTGGTATCGCGACCGGTTCGAAGGCATCATGCGTTTCCCCGCGGAGCAGGCGCTGTATGGCGCGCACTATGCGAAGGCAACGCTCGAGGCGGGAATCACGACGGTGCGGGACCTGGGCTCGACCGACTATGTGTCGTTGGGGCTGCGCAATGCGATCAATGCGGGTCAGATCCCGGGGCCGCGCATGCTGATTGCCAACTATGCCATTGGATCGACGGGCGGGCATGCGGACCAGGACCCGGTACCGCCGCAGCGAATCGCTGTGGCGACGCCGATCCAAGGTGTGTGCAACGGCGCGGATCAGTGCCGCGAAGCGGTGCGTTATCAGATCAAGTACGGCGCCGATGTCATCAAGTTCATGCCGTCGGGCGGGGTGCTGTCGTTGTCCGACCCGGTGGACAATGTGCAGCTCACCCAGGAAGAAATGAACGCCATCGTGTCGGAAGCGCACGCGTGGAAGCGCAAGGTCGCGGCGCATTGTCATGGTGACCTCGCCGCCAAGATGGCGATCGCCGCCGGCGTCGATTCGATCGAGCACGGCAGTTTCTTGCAGGACGACACGCTGATGGAGATGAAGAAGAAGCACGTGTACTTGGTCGCGACGCTGTTCGCGGGAGATTGGGTGGGCGGGCATGCCGATGTCTTTCCGCCGGCCATCGCGGTCAAGGCTCGCGCCGCTGCGGCGCAAATGCAGCAGATGTTTCAGCACGCAGTCAAAATCGGCGTGCCGATCGCGATGGGCACCGATGCGGCGGTCGAGCCGCATGGATTGAACGCGCACGAGTTCTCGCTGATGACCAAGAATGGCTTGGCGCCGGCCCAGGCGCTGATGGCGGGGACCGCCTATGGCGCCGACCTGCTCGGGATTGCTGATCGGACCGGGACGCTGGCGGCGGGGAAATTCGCGGACATCGTCGCGGTGGCGGGCGATCCGCTCCTGGACATGCACGCCACCGAGCATCCGGTGTTCGTGATGAAGGAAGGCACGATTTACGTCGGCGGCAGCGGCAGCGGCGCTCGCACGGCGCCTTGACTTCGCGGTTCCCTAACATCTTGGCGCGCTAACTTCGCGGCGCCTCGACTTGTAAGTTAACATGCGCGCGTGCGAGCGGCTGTTCGATAGGGCCTGCGAATGCTTTCAGAGGACAAGATCGCCTTCTTCAGGGAACATGGTTACGTCCTCGTCGAGCGGGCGGTAAGCCCCGAGTTGCTGGGTCGGCTGCGCACCGATTTCAATGCTTGGGTGGATGAGAGCCGCAGCCAAACGGCGGCCTACGGGGAAACGCTCGACGGGCGACCGCGCTTCGATCTTGAAACGGACCATACCGCAGAGCGACCCGCACTTCGCCGCGTCGCCTCACCGATTGAGGTTTCCGACGCCTATCTCGAAGCCGTGCGTGCCCCCGATTTGGTGGAGGCCGTTGCCGCCGTGATCGGACCCAATGTCAAACTGCATCATTGCAAGATCAATTCGAAGCTGCCGGGGACGGCGACCGCGGTGAAATGGCATCAGGACTTTCCATTCACGCCGCACAGCAATGATGACCTCGTCACGGCGCTGCTCATGATTGATGAGGTGACGGAGGAGAACGGGCCGCTCGAAGTGTGGCCGGGGACACATCGAGGGGCTCTCCATGATCTCTGGCGAGGTGATCGGTTCACCGGTGCGGTGGACGAGGTCTTTGCACGTACCTGTCAGGAGAATGCCGTTCGGTGCATCGGACCCGCCGGTTCCGCCTGTTTGATGCACACGCGCTTGCTGCATGGTTCGGCGCCCAACTTGAGCGCGGCCCCGAGAACCCTTTTTATCGCCGTGTATTCTGCCGACGATGCCCGGCCGCTGGGTGACAATCCGCTGCCGAGCCGCTATGAGGGCATGGTCGTGCATGGAAAGGCAACAGGCCGCGTCCGCTCGACGCCATTCGACATTCGGCTGCCGCAGAAGCCGAAGGGTGCATCCTTTTTTACGCAACAAGCGGTGACCAACGAACTCGAGAAATGAAGACCGTCATCTCGAGATTAGGTTCGTCGATTGCCGTTACGAGAATCTCTCCCAGGCTGCCTGGCGCGACATCCCCAAGACGCCGCCGATGGCGTTCCAGCTGATACCGCGTTTCCGCAACGCATCGACTTGCGTCTGCAGCACTGTTCGGGTCGCCTCAACCGTCGCCACGGGCCCGAGCGCTCACTTGTCGAACAGGGCTGTATAGCGCCGCTGCATTTCTTCCGGTGTCACGGTCTCGATGTGCCCGCCGAGCAGCCACTCGTGACCGAAAGGATCGCGCACGGTGCCGGAGCGCTCGCCATAGAATTGATTCTGCAGCGGCCTCACAACCGTGGCGCCTGCGCTCAAGGCCTGGGCGTAAGCCTGGTCCACATCGCCGACGTGCAGATGAATTGAGAACGTCGTGCCACCGAGAGAGCGCGGCCCACTGATCCCAGCTTTGGGATTCTCGTCGGCCAACATGACGGTCGCCGACCCAATCTTGATTTCGGCGTGACCGATACGACCATTGGGCTCGGTCAGGCGGAACTGTTCCTTGGCGTCGAAGGCTCGAGAATAAAAGTCGATGGCCTCGGCGGCGCTGTGGACCCGCAAGTAGGGATAGACCTCGTGAATTTCCATCAGCTTTGAGCCTCCTCTATTGAACATCGGCCGCCAAACGCGGGGCGCCACACAATTCTGCCGCCCATCGTGCGCATCGGTGTCGCGCCGGTCTTGAATATTTCTTACCTCAACGCAGGTCCTTGGAGAACGAGTCGTGAGCCCGATGATGCAGAATGCTGTTTGAATCCCGAGGTCGATAGCGGGTAGGGGTGACGCCCGCGAATTCGCGAAATTCGCGGGTCAGATGGGCTTGGTCCGAGTAACCGACCGAGGCGGCGAGATCAGCGAGACCTCGGGTGTTGCTGGAGGCAAGAGCGCGCAATACGGCGGTGAATCGCTGGACGCGATAGTAGTGTTTCGGGGTCAAGCCGACCGCGGCGCGAAATAGTGCAATGAAGTGCTTCGGGCTGTATCCGGTGCGGCGCTGAACCTCGGCGACGCGGGATGACTCCCAATCGCCCGAACGGCACGCGAGCGCCTGAGCGACGGCGGGATGGAGCAGAAGGGGCCGATGGAGCAGAAGGGGGCGATGGAGCCTGGAGCAGAGCTCGGCTTCCAGCACGCGGAAGGCGGCGGAGGGAGCTTTCGCCTCCAGCAACTGTTCGCGTAACTCGCGACCTCGGGTACCCCACAGCGCGTCGATGGACACGTGGCGGTCCGTGAGTTCGGTCACGGGATGACCCAGGATGGCGCCGGCCGCGCCCGGGCGAAACGCGACACCCACCGTGATGCCCGCCGGCTTGGGTCCGGACTGGTAATAGGTCCACTGGGGTCCATGCACGATGCCGGCCGACCAGACCAGCGCATTCCTTGACGAGGAGCTGGGCGCGCAAAGGATCGGCGCATCGTGCAGTGGGTAAATCATCTGAACGCTGCCGGACGGCAGCATGTGCTCGCCGAACACCTCAGCCCGGTCACGCCGCGACCACCAGAAGCAATCGACGTAGCGATCGAGCGGAGCGTTTGGACGGTAGCGGATGAGCTCCATGGTCGAAGACTACCGTGCTTCGGACACCGATGCCACGAGCGTCAGGCCGAGCGCCTACGCGAGCGCTTGGGCTTCCGTGCGGGCGGGCGCGGCGAAGCAACCGAGTCCGGTCAAAGTGGCTTCGACCGCGTCATCGAGGTTCGTGTGGGGCTCGTGCCCGAGAGTGGCTATCACTCGAGAATTGTCCAAGCGCACCGGCTCACGCCACAGGTAGCGCATCTCGCGCATCTCGCGAAACGTTGCGACAAAGGGCGATGCCAGTGTCACCAGCCACCAGGGGAAGGCGCTGACCCGTGGGCTCTTGCCCGTCCGGCGCACAACCACGCGCTGGACCGCGGCGGCGATCTGCGAGCCATCCTCATCCCAGTGGCCGGCCATGTGGAAGGTGGCGAAGGGTTCGAGCGATTCGCGACGCGCAAGCAATTCGACCATCGCGCGCGCCACGTCCGGGAGGTAGGACCAGTGATGCCCCACACCGCGGCGGCCAGGAACGCTCACCGACCGGACGGGCTTACCCGGTTTGACCATTCCTTGCGAGAACCAGCTGTTCCCGGCCGCGGGCCCAAAAAAGTCGCCGGATCGCACGATGAGCACACGAGCGCCATTCTGGCTGGCCACCGACAAGCGTCGTTCCATTTCGACGCGAATGGCTCCCTTGCGAGTCACGGGATGCTGAGGAGATTCCTCGGTGAGCGTCGGAAAGGCGTCGGGGCCAAAGTTGTAAACCGTACCGGGCAGAACGATCGTGGCGCCGACCGCGCGCGCAGCCGCGATCGTGTTGTCGAGCATGGGTAATACGAGCTCCGCCCAGCGACGGTAGCCCGGCGGGTTGACCGCATGCACGATGATCGAACAACCTTGCGCCGCCGTTCTGACATCATCGGCGTGCATGGCGTCGCCGCGAATCCAAGTCATCCCGTCGCGCTGTTCGGTGCTGTGCGCTGCACCGCGGCGCAGCGCGCGGACTGTCCAGCCGCTGTCCCGCAGTTGACGCGCCACTTCGCCACCGATGCCGCCGGTGGCCCCCAAGACCAAAGCCGTGTTGCTGTTGTCCATCGCTGTTCTCCGCCAGGTTGCCGATGGGGGAACTCTGGACCCGGTGGAGCTAGAATGGAATTGCTTAAGTCCTACCATCGGCTATACATTTATGTATGGCATCGAACATTGGTTGGGAGCTCTATCGGTCGTTCCTGTCAGTCCTCGATGAGGGATCACTGTCGGGCGCGGCGCGCGCCCTCGGCATTGCGCAGCCGACCGTGGGGCGTCATGTCGCAGCGCTCGAGAAGTCGTTGGGCTTGGGACTGTTCACCCGCTCGCAAATCGGTCTGATGCCGACCGAGGCCGCGCTCAGCTTGCGCAACTATGCCGAATCCATGCAGAGCACGGCGGCGGCGCTGGAACGTGCCGCCGCGAGTCAGGGCGCTGGTGTGCGCGGAACGGTGCGGCTCACGGCCAGCGACGTCATCGGCGTCGAGGTGCTGCCGCCCATCCTCGCCGGCCTGCGTGATGAGCATCCTGATCTCGTGCTGGAAGTCGTGCTCACGGATCGTATGCAGGATCTGCTCCGCCGCGAGTCCGACATCGCGGTGCGCATGGCGCGCCCGCGCCAGGAGCTGCTGGTGGCGCGCCGCGTCGGCCAGATCGAGCTGGGATTGCATGCGCATCGGCGCTATTTGTCGCGCCATGGCACACCGGGCAGCTTGGCGGAGCTGGCCGATCATGCGCTGATCGGCTTTGATCAAACGACCGCATTCGTGCGCAGCGCCGGCAAGGCACTCGGCGGCTGGCGCCGCGAAGCGTTCGCCCTGCGCACGGACAACAACCTCGCGCAGCTTGCCCTCATTCGCTCCGGGGCCGGAATCGGCGTCTGCCAGGCGGCAATCGCCCGCCGCGATGACTCGATCGTCCGGCTATTTCCGCGGCAGTTCTCTCTGCAGCTGGAGACCTGGATCACGATGCATGAGGATCTTCGCGATAGTCCGCGGTGCCGGGTGACGTTTGACGCGTTGGTTACGGGGCTTCAGCAATACATCAAGTCGTTGTGAAGCGGGACCGAGTTGCAGAGCCCACAGGTATGAGACTGGGGCCGATTGCCGGCGACTCGTTGAATTGTCCGAGTTAGAAAGGGGAAATGTCTCAGATCTGTGATTGGATTCCTCCAACGAGCATTCAGCTGGCGACATGCAATTTGCTAGGATGGCTAACAAGGGGTTGAGCGGCTTGCATGAACGCGTTTGCGGATGGTGGCCTGCTACCGGCTACGGAGGATGGGAAGCCGGTCGACAAGACCTTTGAGATCCCGATTGTTTGGATTTAGTGTGACGTTGATACGAAATTTACTGCTGGTTGTGATGTTGGGCGGCGTCAATATTGTTTTGGCGCAGGATTTTCCTCTGTGGGAGCGCTTGCTACGCCACTACAGCGGCAAGACGGACGAGACACCGGTGCCGACCATGAAGATGGGTAGGCACATGCAGATGTCGCTGAAGGCGGATTCGGCTCCCGGGGACTCAGAGCGCGCGGCGGAAATTCTCGCTGCCGCAGAGGCGGTGCTGTCCCATTACAGCGACGTGGAGACGGCGGTGCGCGACGGCTACAAGCCATTTTTTCCAACGGGCCGAATCGGAGAAGAGATCCACTACACCAATTACCGGTATCGACGTAAGGAAGAGCAGCACGTCGACTACAGCCGACCGGGGTCGATTCTCTACAAGCGCACCAAGGACGGATTGAAAGCGGTCGGCGTGATGTACACAGCTCCTGTTGATGCCTCAGCAGAGCAATTGAATGCGATCGCTCCGCTCAGCATCGCGACCTGGCATCGACATGTGGATTTTTGCGGCGGCCCGAAAACGTTGCCCATGAACGAGCAGTTCGGACCGAACGCGCGTTTTGGGCCGGAAGGCAGTATTCACACCGAAGAGGCGTGCCGAGAGGCTAAAGGGTTGTGGATCCCGGTGGTGTTGGATTGGATGACTCATGTCTATCCGCGCGAGCCGGAAAAATGGGGCGGGATGGACATGGACATGGAAGCGGGCGCCCCAGACGCCGGCATGGCGCACTAACTTATCCGTTCGACCCACTGAGCGCGCCACGCGGCGGCTTCGAACGGATCCGCAAAGTACTGGGTTTCCCGCGCCACCTTGTCGCCGCTGAACTCCATGATGCTTACGGTGTAAGAAGGCTTGCCGTCATACGTCAGAATATACTCGGTGATCCATAGGTCACCGCTGCCAATGATCCGCCGCACAGAGAATCGCTTTTTGTTCGGCTGCCTGGCGCGCGTGATCTGTATGTTGCGCCGACCGCGGATGCGCTCGCCTGACTGAGGGTATTCGAGCACCGCATCCTCGAGATAGATGTCGTGCTCGGTGTCAAAGTCGTCGGCATCGGATGCAGTCCAATGCCGATCCAGTGCCGCCCGTATCTCTTGAGCGCTCATATGACCCTCCTTTGGTAAGACTACTGATCGCTCTGCAAACCCTTCCAAGCGGACCGCACTGTCGCGAACACAAAAATCAAGAAAGCGGACTGAAGGATAAGGCCTATATTGGCTCCCGATTGGTGCGGAACAGTGTGATCGCCATTTAACACCAAGGGACCGAAGTCCGAATGGTGGTATGCCACCCAGCTGTTATTTATTACGTCAGTGGCAATTATGAACGCGCATAGAACAAGGCCGATGCGGGGTCGGACAAACAAGAGGATAGCGGCAGCGGGGTCCAGGAATGTCAACGAAGCCCAATAGAGCCGAACCCCAATCGGGTAGCCCAGCGGCTCGAGGCCAGCCAGCAAGATTCCGTACCTCACATCAAACAGCACATGGGTGATTGTCGCAAGAGCCAGGCACGTTGCATAAATACGGCGGAGGACGGTGGAACCCTTGGACACGATAGAGCTCTCGATTCAGATCTCGATTCAAGGCGGGCGCGCCATCGCGGGGTCCAATGCCGATCACAGTTCCTGCAGCGCCTTTGCAAGGGATTCGTCCGCGCCGGGGTCGATGCGACGCACGATCATTCCTTGCGAGTCGGCGATGATCAATGTTGGCGTGTTGGAGACCCGAAACTCCCGGAATAGGGCGCCCGATTCATCGAGCGTCAGGGGAATGGTGACTTTGTATTTCGTTCGATATTCCTGCAGATCCTCCGGCGTTGCCCACAAGCCAGACGCAACGCCCAGCCAGCGCGCGTGGTTTTCCGTCCTGAGTGCCTCCACTTGCTCGCGTGCAGAACGGCATTGCTTCGACACGGTGGGACGCGTCGTTTCGAGGTACGACTCGCACCATGGAGAAAGGAACACGAGGACGGTTGGCTGCTTTATGTCGGCGTTCCGAAGTCGGAATGATTTGCCGGCAAGCGTCTTGACGGGCGAGGTCGGCAACAGGTCGCCGATCCCCCGTTTGGTTCCTTCGCTCGCTGCTGCCGCCCCGCGCACCAGGCCGCCTTGCCCATTCGGAGAGGTCCGTGCTGCCGTCAGTGCTGCGTCAAGGCGCTCGTCCGCGAGATGTCCCACGTATTGAATGCGCCCGTTACGTCCAATGACGATGTGCTGAGGCGTCACACGTAGATTGAAGGCAGCAGCCAATTGCCCATCGCCGTCGAAAACAATGGGCATGGTGATGCCGTGCTGTTTGCGAAAGCGCTGAATCTCCTCGAGCGAGTCGTTAAATCCTACGTTGACGGCGATTACGGCAAGGTCTGGTCCCGCAGTCTCGTAGACATTCTCAAAATGCGGCATCTGCTCTCGGCATGGCGTGCACCAGGTTGCCCAGAACTTGAGATATACCGCCTTCTTGCCGTACAGCGCGCCCAGATCAATCGTGTCACCGTCAATGGTCCTGACCACCGCACGCGGCGCTGGAGCGCCGATGATCCCCCGGCCGGCGGCCTCTGCTCTTTGTTGGCCCGTGGTGTCAGCACGAGTACTCGCGCCGATCAACAGCATTCCGATCAGGGCGAGAGCCAAACCATTCTTTGGTATCACCATCATTTTCTCCAACTCGGAGACGGTGCGCGACGCCAGGCGAGTCTTGGTCGCAACGCGGTCCGACCCGTCATCGGAGCGGGGGCGCATGCTGGATCACTCCGTCGAACTACCCGGCCGGGAGTTGCCGATCAGTGAGACGACTACATTCCCGTGTAGAAGAATTCCTCGCGAACGATCTTGCCATTTTCAACCGTGTACAGACCCGCTTCATCCAGCTTCATTCTGCGGCCGGATGGTTTGTTCGTTACGTCGAATTGGAATCCGACGATGAAACGATTTCCATGGGGCCACGGTCCGGTTACAGAGACAGAATGCACCTCATGGTTGTCCCGCCACCAATTACCCTTGCCACGAATCGCTTCCAGACCCTTTGCCTCTTGTTGAGATCCGGGCGGGGCGAATGCCTCGACGCTGACGGCTTGGGTCGAGAAAAGGGTACTTACCGCTTCATCGTTCTTGCCGTGACGACATAAATCGACCAGTTTCTTGGCGATCTCCAGGGTGTCCATAAAGACTCCTTTGAATGGTTGGTTCTACAATCGTCTACATCGATTGATCCATTTCCCTCAACAAATCGACCGCTTTCTTTTGACCGGTCTTCCCGGCGGCGTACACAACACCGAAAGTTACGCAGGCGATCAGCGATATAACTGCGGCGGCTTCATGGTCACCCGCGAAAAAGAACGCTATCAATGCAAAAATAGCGATGCATCCTGTCAAACCAAAAGCTACCTGAGTTCGAATTCTTTGGTTTCGCGCGAAGCGGACTAATTTTTCGCGGCGAGCGCGACGGCCGGCGGCAATTGCCGCATCCAGCGCTTGAGGAGTATCAATCAATGGACTGGGCATCGGATCACTCCGGGCTGACCTAGTCACGACTATACCAAACTCCTCTAAATCGGAGTCATTTCTGGAAGTCGCTGAATGTTCAATTACCTGTCGCTGTAGATCTGCCGGTAGGCGCCTGTCAGCGGGGCGTGGCCCCATGCTACGATCAAGTGACCGACCTGGAGGATCCGATGAAGCGAGTCACTGGCATTGGCGGAATATTCTTCAAAGCCAAGGACGCTCCGGCGCTGCAAGCTTGGTACAAGCAACATCTGGGAGTCGATGTCCAAGCCTGGGGTGGCGCAGCGTTCGATTGGACAGACGCTGAAGGTAAGCCTGTTGCCGGAACCACCGCCTGGTCCATTTTTTCGGCGCAAAGCGACCACTTTGCGCCCAGCACC
>Ga0116228_10004516_pt1 | contig 12346 bp, 8 predicted proteins | sample S1TSphfallax_2_FD_89694 | JGI IMG/M metagenome (GOLD analysis project Ga0116228, IMG submission 89694) | Host-associated microbial communities from peat moss isolated from Minnesota, USA - S1T2_Fc - Sphagnum fallax MG | ecosystem: Host-associated > Plants > Peat moss > Unclassified | place: USA...
ACGTGCTCGACTTGCTCGGTCGGCTGGACATCTCGCAACTGGGTCTCGTCACTCAGCGGCCGAAGTAGCGGGTGCGCGGTGGCCGATCAGAGTGCGCGGCGTCGCGTGGCGGCGAGGATGCTCGGGGGCCTCGCGATGCTCCTGCTGATCATCGGATTCGTCTGGTTCGTCGACAAGATGATGTCGATGAAGTCCTCGAAGACGGAGCGGCAGGTGCAAACCATCCAGCTCATTCGCCCGCCGCCTCCCCCGCCACCGCCGCCCGACCAGCCACCGCCGCCGCCGCCCGAGAAAGTGGAGCAGCCGCTGCCGCAGGACAAGCCGGCACCGACCCCCGATCAGCCGGACCAGCAAGCCCCCGATACGCTCGCCAACGACGGGCCCGCGACGGCGGGCGGCGATGCCTTCGGGATGCATCAGGGGACGGGCGGCCCGTTGATCGGCGGGACCGGGACCGCGCCCTTCGCGTGGTACACGACCCGCATGCGCGACGCGATCCGCGAGCGGCTGTCGGCGTCGCCGTGCATCAAGTCGGCGAAGGGCTCCATCTCGACGCGGATCGTGGTGGGTGCCGACGGTCAGATCAAGCACATCAATCTCACGACCTCGACGGGCAATGCACGCGTCGACGAGTGCGTCGAAAAGGCCTTGGCCGGCTACACCAGCGTCGGCACCGAGCCGCCGAACGGTATGCCCGAGGCCGTGGAAATGCGAGTCGTCTTTTAAAAGAACTGATGAGGGAGATCGAAGCTCATGCTCAATTCGAAAGCAACTAGGCTGGCCGCGCTCGTCGCGCTGGTCTGTCTTGGCACCGCGCAAGACGGCCGGGCGGACGAGCGCCAGTCCCTGGAGGAATTGCGCAACACGGTCACCAACTTGCTGCAGGCGCTGGTCGATCAGCATGTCATCACCCGGGAGCAGGCCCAGCAGATGATCAAGGCCGCGCAGGACAAGGCCGCGGCGGATGCCGCCGCGGTCGCCAAGTCGGACGAAGGCTCGGTCCGCGTTCCCTACGTGCCGCAGATCGTCAAGGACGAGATCGCCAAGCAGGTGGCCGAAGAAGTCAAACCCGGCGTGGTCGACGATGTGGTGCAGACGGCGAAGGACGAGAAATGGGGAGTTCCCGGCGCGCTGCCCGAGTGGCTGACGCGCACCCACATCTTCGGTGAGGTGACGCTGCGCCAGGAAGCTCTGTTCTACGACGGCAGCAATGCGCACCAGGAATTCTTCAACTACTACGCGATCAACCAGGCGGGCTCGATCGCCGCGGCGGGACAAAATGCCTTTTTGGACGACGACGAAACGCGAGCGCGGTTTCGCGGCCGTGCCCGGCTCGGCGTCGAATCCGATCTCACCGACTCGATCACGGCCGGCATGCGCTTGGTGACCGGTAACACCACCGACCTGGTCTCCGAAACACAAACCGTGGACGGGACGGCGCCCTATCAGTTCGGCTTGGATGAACTTTACATCCGCGCCGATGAGCGCAATGCGCTGAAATTTCCGTATCTCACCGCCGTCGTCGGACGGTTCGCGAACCCGTACGAGACCCCGACCGACTTGATCTTCCACAAGGACTTGACCTTCACCGGGTTCGCGACGACCGGGCGCTTCGGCCTCGGCGACGGCACTCCGGAGCAGTCGGATTTGTTCTTCACGGTCGGCGGCCATCAGTTGCAGGAGATCGAATTCTCGGCCCAGGACAAGTGGCTCGCGGCCGCCGAACTGGGCGCCAATCTACGCTGGGGCGATTCGCAGCATCTGCGCCTCACCGGTGCATTTTTCGATTATTTTAACGTGACCGGCCGCGAGAACCCGATCGGCTCTCCGGGCCTCTACAACTACACGGCCCCGCAGTTCATGCGCTACGGCAACACGGTGTTCGACATCGCCAACGCCGCCAACCCCGCGGCGAATTTGTTCGCCTATGCGTCGAAATTCCGCCTGGGCAACGCAACAGCGACTTATGCCATGGACTTGGGTCGCTACCGGCTCAGCTACACGGTGGATGCGGTCAAGAATTTCGGCTTCAACGCCCGGGATATCTTCAACCGCACGGGCCAAGTCGTGAGCGCGGATCGCAACACAGGACTGCAGACCGAAGTGGCCTTCGGCTACCCGGTGGTCCTTACCGCCGGCGCGTGGCGCACGGTGATCGGCTATCGTTACCTCCGCGGCGATGCCGACATGGACGAGTACACGGACTCGGATTTCCATTATTTTGGCGGAACGAATGCCAAGGGCTATTATTTCCTCGTGGATTACGGCCTCGCCAATCGCCTCTGGACTCGGCTTCGCTACCTGAGCGCGAACGAGATCGACGGACCGCGTTTCGGCGTCGACACCGTGCAGCTCGATCTCAGCACCCGATTCTAGGAGGATCGCCGCCATGAGCGTGAAGATACACCGAGTGTGTTTGTTCGTCGTTTTGGCGGCAGCGAGCGGGTCGTTGCAGGCGCAGTCGGAGCGCAGCTCTGGTGGCGGCGAAGCGCAGAAGATCCTGCAGCAATACCAGCAATTGGCCGGCGAGAAGACCGCGCTGCAGGCGCAAGTCACGCAGCTGAAGCAGCAGCTCGACGCCGCCAACAGCGAACTCGCGGCGCTCAAGAAGGAGCGCGATGGGCTCAAGGCCAGGTCGGGTGCCGCGGGGGCTGCGGCCGCGCAGCTCGCGGCCTTCAAAGAAGCGTCCGAGAAGGCCGCGGAACTCAACAAGCAGCGCATGAATGAACTCATCGCGCGTTTCCGCGAAACGGCGACGAATTTGAAAGAGATCGAAACCGACCGCAGCAAGCTGCAGGACGAGCTACGCGTCCGTAATGAGGCTTACGATCGCTGCGCCGCCGATAACTTGGGCTTGTTCGAGATCAATAACGATCTACTGAATCGCTACGAGCACGTGGGACTGTTCACCAAGGTGAGCGCGGGTGAGCCGTTCACGCGCATCACCCGAACGCGCATCGAGAATCTGGTTGACGAAACCCGTGCGCGGGCGCTCGAGCTGCGCGCCAAGGCGCGGGCCGGCGCCGCAACCCCCGCTACCCAATGAGCCGGGCAGTACCGGCCGTTCAATCGGGGACACAGCGCGCGACGAAATCCCGGAGCTCGTCGATGGGCGCGCCGAAGGGATTCTCCCGCACGAGTTGCTGCTTGACGATGCCGTAGCGATGCAGCAGGCAATCCCACAGCAGCAAGCAGGGGTTCAGCGCCGTCTTGTAGAACTCGTAGGCCTCCTCGAGGTGGCCCGCCGGAATTTTCGATGCGTCCTTCAGACCGCGACGTAGCATCAGAAACCTCTCGTAGGGTCCGAGCGCGAAAATCGGCTCGATCGGAAATTCTCTGCCGAGCTGGCGCGACAAGCCCACTTCGTACAAGTCGATGACAGTCTGGCGCGCCGACACCGGGCGCATGTCCTGCCAGAACCGTTGGAACACCTCGGACTCGAGCACGGCCCGGCTGAACTGCAGGAAGTACGACTGGGCGTGGAAGCCTTCCTGCCACGAGACGGTCAGCGCCCGGACGCGCGCCTCGGCGGGCATGGGTTGTCGCAACAACCCCGAAAACTTCGGCGCGTCGAGCACATAGGTCGACGTATTCAGGAGTACCGCCTCCGCATACCCTCGAGCCGGGACTTCGAGCAGGCCCTGTCGCCACGAATAAAAGTCGTAGCCGATATTCTCGCGGACGAAGACCCGAACGCCCGCGAGCCGGTTTGCGTACGGGGCGAGATTCAGTCGCGTGGAGATCAAGACCAGATCGGCAAAGGCGTCGGCCCGCAATGTATCGAGCAGCGTCAGCCAGTCCCGCCGCAGAAGTCCCGCCGGGTCGAAATGCGCGATCAGAATCAGCTTGTCGTGTGCCATGGGATGCTCGCCACAGTGTAGCGTGTCAGAATCGCGTCAACGATGGATAACGCGGCCGCCTCTTGGTACGTGATCGCCCGCTCTGACCGCTTGAGTTGATCTTCGGCTGTCACAATAACGACACACGACGGCTGGCAGACTGCGACCGGTGAACGCGATTGCGAAAATCGGTCGAAACGACGCCTGCCATTGCGGCAGCGGCAAGAAGTACAAGAAATGCTGTGGTCAGGCCGCCACCGAAGCGCCTTCGCCGGCGGCTGTGCCACCGATCGATTTCGCGGCGCTCACGACCTTGCTCAATACCCGGCGCCATGGCGAGCTCGAAGCTGCCGCGCGCGCGCAGATCGCCGCACGTCCGAACTCGGGTGTCCTCTGGAAACTGCTCGGTGCCGCCTTGTATGCGCAACGCAAGGATCCTATCGCGGCGCTGGAAACGGCGGCACGGCTGCTGCCGAACGATGCCGAGGCGCAGACCAATCTCGGCAATGCCCTGCGGGCGCAGGGACGCTTGCCTGAGGCCGCCGCGCGGCATCGTCGCGCCATCGAGATCCTCGCGACCTATCCGGAAGCGCACAATAATCTCGGTGCGGTGCTGCGCGACATGGGCCGGCACGAGGAGGCCGCCGCCAGCTTTCGCCGCGCGCTCGCGCTCGAGGATCGCTTTCCCTTGGCACACAATAATCTCGGCATCGCGCTGCTCGCGTGCGGCCGCGCGAATGAGGCCGTGGCGGCGCATCGCCGAGCGCTCGCGCTCGCACCAGATTTTGCGCAGGCGCATGCTGCCCTCGGCGATGCGCTGCGCAGTTTGGGTGCACTCGAGGAGGCCGCCGCGAGCTACCGCCGCGCCATCGCCATCAAGTCCGACGATGTCGATTCGCTGCGGCATTTGGGCGACACGCTGGCGGCGCTCGGGCAGCCCGAGCCCGCGGCGGCGGCCTATCGGCGCGTGCTGGAACTCGAACCGCGGTCAGCGGAGGTTCATGGCAGCCTCGGCAATGCCTGGCGCGATCTCTGGCAGCCGGCCGCGGCCGCCGAGAGCTATCGCGCGGCGCTGGCGCTGCAGCCGGACTCGCCCGAGTTGCACAACAGCTTGGGCAACGCGCTGCTCGAGCTCGGCCAGATCGAGCCTGCGGTGCAAAGTTACCGGCGCTCGCTCGAGCTCAAACCGCATGCCGCGAAGACACTCAGCAACTTGGGCAGCGCGTTGCGTGATCTCGCGAGACTCGACGAGGCCGCGGCCAGCTACCAGAAGGCCTTGGAACTCGAGCCCGATTCGGCGCAGATGTCGGCGGAGATCCTGATCAACCTCGCCGTGGTGGAGCGCCTGCTGGGACGGCTCGCCAGGGCGGAGGCAAGCATCAGCCGCGCGCTCGAGCTCGATCCTATGTCGACGGCGGCGATCCTGGTCCGCGCGGACGTGGCCAGCGACCGCGGCGAATTCGCCGCGGCAGAGGCGCTCTACCGGCAGACCTTCGCGGTGGATCCGGATTCGGCCCCGGCCTGGGCGGGAATCGCGGCCTTGCGCAAGATGGGAGAGGGCGATGGCGACTGGATCGCAGTCGCGCGACGGCTGCTCGCACGGCCACGGCGCCCGCGCGAAACCGCGCATCTGCAGTTCGCCATGGGCAAGTATTTCGACGACATCAAGGAGTACGCCGACGCCTTCGCAAGCTATCGTGCGGCCAACGAGCTGATCAAGACCTGCCGTCCGCCGCATGACCGCGAGCAGCTGTCGCGAACTTTCGCGTTCATCGCGCAACTCTACGATCGAGACTGGATCGACCAGGGGCGGGCCGATCCCCTCGCAGGCTCCGTCCCGCGCCCGATCTTCGTGGTCGGCATGCCGCGCTCCGGCACTTCCTTGGCGGAGCAGATTCTCGCCTCGCACCCGGACGTGTTTGGCGCCGGCGAGTTGTCGTACTGGAAGCTGGCCTCGTTCGAGATGGGACGCAGGAGCCTCGAGAACGGACCGAGCGCGGCGCTGTCGGCGGAGTTCGCCGGAAAATATCGAGCACTGCTCGCCATGCTCGCGCCGCGCCACGCCCACGTCGTCGACAAGATGCCGGCCAATTTCGCCCACCTCGGCATGATCCACGCGGCCCTGCCGGAGGCGCGCATCATCCACATGCGCCGGAATCCGATTGACACCTGCCTGTCGATCTATTTCCAGAACTTCCACATCGGTCACACCTATGCAAATGATCTCGATGATCTGGCCCACTACTACGAGGAGTATCTGCGCTTGATGGACCACTGGCAAGCCGTCTTGCCGTCCGACGCGATCCTCGACGTCCCGTACGAGGCACTGGTCGACGACCCGGAAAGCTGGAGTCGCCGGATGGTCGAGTTCGCCGGGCTGCCGTGGCATGAGGCTTGTCTCAATGCCCACGAGACCGTCCGCCCGGTCAGCACGTTCAGCAAGTGGCAGGTGCGGCAGAAGATCAATCGCCGCTCGGTGCAACGCTGGCGCAACTATGCCGCGTTCTTAGGTCCGCTGCGGCGCCTCTCTCCGGAGGCGGCGGTCGCCTGAATTGCTTCCGCAGGCCTCATGGGTCGGCAGGCGCTGATAGACCCGGAACGACGAAGGAGCAGGGCGGTAGACCCGCCGTGTGGCGCTCCCACATGCGCCGGTAGGCAGCTTCCAGGGTCTGGCGGTAGCGGTCGGTGTCGAACCAGGGATGATCGAGGCGCACCTGCGCCAGTCGTTGCCGCAACGCATGCAGCCGGCCCGGCTCGGCGGCGAGCGCAAGCGCGATAGCTTCGTAGTCGACAAGCGAAGAAGCCACCAGTTCGGAGAGCCCGAGGGTTTGCAGCAAACTACCGGCCATGCGGGCGGCGAAGCTGGCGCCCGCCATGGTCAGCACGGGCACCCCCATGGTCAAGGCGTCACTCACGGTCGCACCGCCGTTGAAGGGGCTCGTGTCGAGAAATAGATCCGCGTGGCGATACCTGGCCAGATAATCCAGGTACGGTGCTTGCGCGGCGAACACCAGCCGGTCGGGCCCGACGCCGCGCAACGCGGCTTCGCGGCGCAGATTATCGGCCGCCGCCGCGTGGGTCGCGAGCAGCCACAGCACGCTGTCCTGTGCCTGACTCAGCAGCCGCATCCAGATCTCGAACACGGCCGGGTTCAACTTGGCATTGCGGTTGAAGCAGCAAAACACGAGCCCGTGCTCGGGCAGGCCCAGGGTCGTGCGCGGCGGACCCGGAGGTGGCGCAGGCCGACGATCGTCGTTGGGTTGAAATGAGCCCTCCAGACAGACTACTTTCTCGGTGTACCACCGCTCATGTTCCTGCGGGATGAGAAAGCGATCGGCAATCAGATAATCCATGTAAATCGCCCCCATGGTGGCGGGCAGTCCCAGGTAATTAACCTGCACGGGGGCGGCACGCTCTGCCAGGATGGCGGTGCGCTGGCCCAGCGTATGGCCGGTGAGATCGATCGCGATATCCACTTCGAGTTTGCGCATCAGACGCACCACCGCGGCGTCGCTCTCGGCACTGATGTCGATGAAACGCGTGAACGCACGCTCGACGCGCTGCCGCGCGGGTCCGTCCGATTGCCGGTCCCAGGCAAGCCCGATGGTCTCGAACTGGCGCGTATCGTGGCGCTCGAAAACTCCCGCGAGCAGGTAGGTGACCGCATGATCGCCGAGATCCCCGGACAAATAGGCGATGCGGATCCTCTCGTGCCGGTAGCGCGGCGGCGAGCTCGCGAGCATCCGCGGTGGGTAATGCGCCCGGGTCAATGCCTCGGCACAGCGCAACTGTGCGGCCTCGGATCCGCTCGCGCACAAGAACGCGAGCGGCATCGCCGCGTGCGCACCGCGTTCGACGGCCTCGACCAGCGCTGCAGACCGGCGGCCCCAATCGGCCCAGTCGCAATCGCAGAGCTGGGCATAGAGAACATTGCCGAGCACATGCGGGAACTGCGGTGCAATCCGCGCGAGCTGCTCGAACGCCCCGCGCGCCTCGGCGTAGCGCTGGAGCTGCAGCAGCGCGGTGCCGAGGTTGTGCCAGGCTTCGGCGAAGCCCGGGTTCAGGGTCAGCGCGGCGCGAAAATCCGCGACTGCCGCGGCGCCTTGCTTGCCGTCGAGCAGGATCAGGCCACGGTTGTTGAGCGCCTGCGCGTAGGCCGGACGCTGCGCAAGGGCCTGTGATGCGCTCGCCAGCGCTTCCTCGAAGCGCCGCAGACTGCGCAGTGCTGCCGACAGATTGCTGTACGCCTCCGGAAAGATCGGCTGGCGACGAATAGCCTCGCGGTAGCACTCCACCGATTCCGCGAGCGCTTGGGCTCGCTGCAAGGCATTGCCCTTGCCGAGCAGCGCTCCGGCGAGCGCGCCGTGCGCGGCGGCGTTCGCTGGATCCACGGCAAGCGCACGGCGCAGCAGGTCGATGCCCTCGTCCACGGCACCACCTTCCGTGCACAGCACGCCGCAGAGGTACAAGGCATCCACGTTGCGCGGGTTCGCCTTGAGAACGGCCGCATAGCCGGCGCGCGCCGCGTCCGCGTCGCCGCGCCGATGCGCCTGTAGCGCGAGATGCAAGCGCCGCTGCAAATCCGCGCTGGATTGGCGCGGCGGTTGCCGGCTCATCCGACCGCGCTCACGGGCCGGCGGCGACCGAAAACGCGGTTGGGCGCTCGCCGCGCGCGTGTCGTTGCCACATCTCTAGGTAGGCCGACTCCAGATGCCGGACGAAGCGGGTCGTATCGAACAAGGGACTCACCCGGAGATTCTCTATGAGGCGCCGCTGCAGCGAGCGTAAGAGCTCCGGCTGCCGCGCGAGCTCGAGCGCGCGGCTCGCGTAGGCGTCGAGGTCCGAGGTGATGAGCTCGGGCAGGCCGACCGCACGCAGCAGACTTCCCGCCATGCGGGCGGCGAACGCCTCCCCGGCGCAGGTCAACAGCGGCAATCCGGCCCACAGTGCATCGCTCGCGGTCGCGCCCGCGTTGAACGGCACGGTGTCGAGGAATAAATCCGCAAGTCGAAGCCGCGCGAGGTGTTCCGGATACGGGATCCGCACGGCGAAAATCACGCGTTCCGAGTCAATCCCACGGGCGGCCGTCTCGCGGCGCAGGTTGTCGATCACGGCAGCCTCGGGAGCCAAGAGCCACAGCACGCTGCCCGGCACTTGCGCGAGCAGTCGCATCCAGACATCAAAGATGCGCGGGTTCAACTTGCTGCTGTTGTTGAAGCAGCAGAACACGAACCCTTCCGGTGGCAGCCCCTCAGCGCTGCGTGCGACCGGGCGCGCGTCGATCGCGCGCGCCCCATCGTTCGCCTGAAAACAGTCCGGCAGGTAGACGATCGCTTCACTGTAAAAGCGCCGCGCCTCCGGCGGAATCACGAAATCGTCCGCGATCAGATAGTCGAGGAACGGCGCGCCCAGGGTCCCGGGATAGCCTAAGTACCCGACCTGAATCGGCGCAGCGCCCAGGGCGAAGATCTGCGGGCGGAAACCGCTGGTGTAGCCGGTCAGATCGACGGCGATGTCCACTTCCAGGCCGTTCAGCATCTGCACCGTCGCGGCATCGGTCATCTCGCTGACATCGATGAACCGGTCGAAAGCGGCGCGAATGCGCTCGCCCGTGGGCGAGGCCTCGGGCGGGCGCAGCGAGATCCCGAAGGTCTCGAAGCGCACGCGGTCATGGCGTTCCAGCGCTGCCGCGAAGAGGTAGGCGACCGCGTGCTCGCGCAGGTCCGCCGATACGTAGGCCACACGAATTTTCGCGGGCTGATCGCGTCGCGCGCGTCGTCGCGGTGCGTCGTTCGCGCCGTGCTCTCTCGCAAAGATCCGCGCGCATTCGAGCTGCGCCGTCGCCTCATCGGTGATCGCGAGAAAGGCGAACGGGGCGCAGACTGCCTTACCGGCGCGCACGCCGGCGACGATGCGATCGCGGCTTGCGACCGGCACCCGCACCGACCAATCGGCGAGCCCCGCTTGGGCGTGCACCAGCTGACCGGGCACGAACGGGATATCCGATTGGATCTCGAGCGCGCGCACGTAGCCCGCGATCGCCGCGTCCTCGTGATCGCCCCACTGGAGCAGCGCGTAGGCGCGATCGGCATGGACCCTGGCGTTGCGTGGATCGAGCCGCAGGCTCTGATCGTAGGCCGACACGGCCTCGGCGTAACGCTGCAGAGTGCATAGCGCGTGGCCGCGCTGCAGGAGCGCTTCCGGCAAGTCCGGTTCGATGCGCAAGGCTGACTCGAGGCTCGCGAGCGCAGCGTGCGTGTTCGCGAGCAAGAGCAGTGCGCTGCCGCGATTGCAAAGCGCCACCGCGTCGGTCGGCCGCAACGCCACCGCGCGATCGTAGCTGTCGAGGGCGGCCATGAACTCCTTGCACTCGAACTGCGCATTGCCGCGCTTGAGCAGCGCCTCGAAATCGGCGGGATCGGACTGCAAAACCCGATCCAAGCTCGCGATGGCTTCGCGCGGCCGGCCGAGCGCGAGCAGCGCATTGCCGCGCCCAAAGTGGGCGCTCACCAGACCCGGATCGCGGCTCAGCGCCGCGTCATAACTTTCGAGCGCGGCGAGCGGCCGGCCCAATTGCGCGAGCGCATCGCCGAGCAGGGCGTGTACTCGCGCGGGCGCTGGATCCGCAAGCAAGGACCGTCGTGCCGCCACCTCAGCGTCCGCGGGATTGCCGGTCTGGATCGCGATGACCGCCTGCAGCAACGAGGCCTGGGCGTGCGCGACATTCTGCCGCAAGACCTCCGCACACAGCGCCGCCGCGCGTTCGAATTGGCCACGCCGTGCCAGATCGTACGCTTGAGCCATGATCGCCGCGCTGTCGTCCATCGATACGTTGCTGTCGTACATGTCTCTCATTGTAGCGTCTGGCAGCGGCGCGATCCGCCGGCAAGACGCGCCCCCAGGCTGCTGTCACGAATTATTCATGCCGCGACGTGTCGGTCGGCGCTCGGCTAGACTGGTCCCATGAAGAATCGGTATCCGAACACGCATATATTTCAGATTTTTTACTCCCCGCAAACCCGCGCGATGCTCGATCCGGGATTCGAACCGCTCGACAACTCGAGGAACGAGCGGCCGGACTGGCGAGAATACTGGCCGATCCGGCATTTCCTGCTCGAGAACCCGTTGATCGACGGTGATTACTATGGGTTTCTCTCACCCGCGTTCGGCCGCAAGACCGGTCTCTCCGCAGCCGCCGTGCTTGCATTCGCGCAGTCGCAAGGCGGCGGCGCCGACGTGCTGTTGTTCTCGCCGTTCTACGATCAGATCGCTTTTTTTCTGAATCAATGGGAGCAGGGCGCGATGACTCACCGCGGTGCCACGGTCTTCGAACGCAGTCTCGCGCTCGTGGCGCCAGAGTTCAATATTTACCGGACCGTGTCCAGTTCCAGAGACAGCGTTTTTTGCAATTACTTCCTCGCCAAGGCGGAGTTTTGGCGCGAGTGGTTCGCGCGCGCGGAGCGCATTTTCGAGTGCGCGGAGCAAGGCGCGTCGGAACTCGCCGAAGACCTGAATAAGGCCGTGCACTACGGTCCGCAAACGGCACCCGCCAAGGTGTTCGTGATCGAGCGTGTGGTCGGCGCGCTGCTCGCGACCCAAGCGCACTGGAAGGTCAGGGCATATAACTCGATGTTGCTGCCCTTGTCCGGTTCTGCGATCAGCGCGATGAGGCTCGAGCTCTGTGCGCTCGATGCGCTGAAAATCGCCTATCAAGCCGAGCCACGAGAGCCGTACTTGGAGGCATTCTTTCAGCTGCGCGCGCGCTTCGCCGCGTCGACTCCGAAGCGCGAGAGCGAGAGTCACCCGCAGGCGCCTCGCTAGTCTAACCAAGAGGGCTGCCGGCTTAGTCTCGAGGACTCGTGGTGGGACTCCTTATCACCTGTGACGAGATTGTCATTTCGACGTCACGAGTTTGAGACCTCTGCGTGGTTGGATCTATCGATGACGAGCAAGCGTCCACGGAAGCGGGAGAGACGGGTGGGAACTAAGCGCATGAGCTTGCTGATAGCCGCCCTCATGACGGCAGGTCCACTGGCTGCCAATGCGACGGCGGTCACGTTCGATTTTACCGGAACCGTAGCCGACGCGACCGGTACTTACAGTTCGCTTGTCGGCAGCGCCATCACAGGCACCTTCACGATCGATTTCGCAAACGGTACTCTCGCGCCGAACGGTGGGCCGATAGGGTCGACCGGGGAAATTGGGTGGGGAAGCCAAGAAATTGGCGGGAGTTATTACGGATCCCCAACGGGCCCGGGGCTGGTATTTTCTTCCACCGCAACGGTTGGCGCCCTGGTGTATTCGAGCGGTCCCGCGAGTCCCTTCCTGAATTCTTCGAGCGTTGAGGGCGTCTGGGGGTTTTTCGACGACTACTATTTCGTAGCGTCTGAGAATCAAGAAACGAGCGCCGCCGCGTCAACCGGCACGGGCTCGGGCTTTACGCTGAACAGTGCTCGGCCTGATTATCCATTCACGAGCAATGGTCTGCCCGTGCTCACGAGCGACTC
>Ga0116228_10004517_pt1 | contig 12344 bp, 8 predicted proteins | sample S1TSphfallax_2_FD_89694 | JGI IMG/M metagenome (GOLD analysis project Ga0116228, IMG submission 89694) | Host-associated microbial communities from peat moss isolated from Minnesota, USA - S1T2_Fc - Sphagnum fallax MG | ecosystem: Host-associated > Plants > Peat moss > Unclassified | place: USA...
TCCAGCTGCAATAAGTGTGAATGATCCACCGACAGGTTCACCTGCAAAGTATCACAACAAAGGCAAATTAAACATGAAGTACATTAGGAATGTTACTTTCAATAAGATATAAAATATACTTTGTCACATCCTATGTTTATAAGGATAAAGCAATGTTGGTTCACAACATTATCACCACCCCCTGTGAAGTAATCTTCAACTTGCTGTGAAGAAGAAGCAGAGTAGGTCAATGATTCACAATTCCTCTGACTTCCAAACCCTAGGATCAGTAAGCAACACAAGAAGCATATCTATTTCATTGCAGAGGAAATCACAAAATTTTGAAGGAAACTGTTGCGTCAGTTTGGCAAAACTAACACTAACATGAGAAGAATGAGTGTGATCATAATCTTATAAGTGTCACACACAAGGTGTCAGAATGAATAGCAGTGATAAGCTGCCATGACTCCCACTGACTTCATCACCTCCTGACAGTGGCTGTAGATTTATAGCAATCTGCCCAAAATTTCAGGCGAACTATTAAACAGACAACTATGTCCTGAATTTATGTCATATTTCTGGAAGCAATGAGAAGACTAAGTCATGATGTGGGCTAGCACTCAAGAGACATAGCTAATCAACACAAGAAGCAATGAATTTCCAGCAAGAGGAAGAAATCATTTAATATTCAAGAACTTATGCACCACAAGTCCAAACGTCATGGAACCAAGCCCATGCACCCCGTCCTCATCAAGAGCTTTCCGAAGACACCAAGAACACGTTCTAAAGCATCCCAGTTTGGTGGATCTCATAACTACAAAACAAAACAAACTACCTTCTTTCATAGATCTTTGAATTCATGGCATGTACTTTAATAACTAAATAAACCTTTGAATTTAAGGGTATACACTTCAATTTGAAAATCTGAGGAAAATTGCAAAAATAATGGTACAATCGATGAAGATTTAGCAATTTGATACCAAACCTCCCCACTCCCCGCCCTTTCCTTCATATGGTTTTGATTATTTCATCATTACTAGTGTGGCCTCTGCCCTTGGCCCAAGTGTTACCACGTCCTCAACTGATTTTTCCTTCCAAAACTTGGTTTTTTGGATTTTGTTTCAATTTTCAGCGACAGAAATCACTTAAAAATCAATAATTTCTTACATTCTGAATCCGAATCTTACCAAATAAATTCCATTAAATCCTGCTCATCAAGATCTTTCCAACAACACCAAAGGCACATTCAGATTCCTCTGAAAATTTCAGCTAGGATTTAATTTAATTTAATTTTCAGTGAAGAAATCATTCAATATTCAACAACTTCTACACCACAAGTCCAAACACCATGAAACCAAGCTGATGCACCCATCCTCCTCAAGAGCTTTCCAAATAGACCAAGAACGCAATCTGAAGCATCCTGGTTCGGTGGATTTCATAAACAAAACAAAACAAACAAACAACCTTCCTTCATAGAGAGATTGATAATAAAAGGGCTTTTTTAATTAAAAAATCAGTTATTTGATACCATGTGTGATACAAAAACTAGTCCCTCAACATTAGGGTTAAGTCATCTTGTGGATGAACGCCAGTCCACCTACATCAGAAATTTGGCTAAACATTAAATATTAAATTATAATATATAGATTAAATTAAATTAAATCATTTATTTATAAAATTTATTTATAAATATAAATAAATAAAAACACTGCTGGGCATCATGAAAAAAAAGGAAAATCCAGCCAACACTGATTTTGATCCTGTGCCACAAGGGGCAGAGCCAGCACAAAGTACCGAGAGGCGCGCGCGCGCACACACACACCGCGCACTGTTGTAACGGAGGTTTCGAAATGGAGCTCCAAAGACGAGGAACAAGAGAAGACGTGCGAGTTCTTTTCCCAGATGTATCATGGCAGGTGTGTGTGTCACATCTGCAGATTTTTGTATAATGCTTTGTCAAGAGTACTTTGTCCTGATTTTGATAGACTTACCTACACTCACCGTCCGGAGCTGATGAAGTCAGTAGATGGTCATGGCAGTTGCTCATTCACTGCTCTCCTCTTGGGGTCTGACAATTTGTGAGCAACTCTCTCATAAGGTTATGACTGCATTCATTTTCATGCTGCCTCCAAATTGTTGCTGTGGAGATTTCTCTGCTGTTTTTTACATATTTGTTCACGGAGAGAAAGGTTATCCATGCTTTCTGAGGGTTTAGGGTTCAGTTTTCTGCATGAGGTCGGTTTCAGGAAGGGACTTGCTCTCTCTCTCTCTCCCCTAAAAGACTAAAACGATATAAGGCTGTGGGATTAACTACTGGCATTTTGATGTGTGAGGACGAGAGTAGATAGCCTGTAGTGAATAGTATGCTGTTTGCTAAAGTCCAGTGACAATCATGTTTTCTGTACTTGTAACTTTTCCTAGTAGCAAGGCACTGTACCCTGTGGCTGCAGCTTACTCTACTGACACCATTTTGTTCTTGACAGGATCAGTTATGGGTTTTATCAATGATGATGCTCATATTTCCTACCCATGTAATGTTGGAGGGAAACCCGACACCGAAGCCATGGCCGCCTCAATTTCACGCCCTCCTATATCAAAATTCAACTGGAAAGCTTGCAATTGTTGATCTGTGGTATGATTGGCCTGGTGGAAGAAACTTGAATCTCATCCAACACCAATTGGGCAAACGGATTCATGATGTGGAGTGGACCAATGGCACTTCATTTTACTTTGATTTGGAACATCAAACCTGTCTCACAATCACATTTCCTGTTGGAATCTTGCATCCTGACTGGTTGGCAAATGCCACTTATGTGGGTGAGCAGGAAATTGATGGGTTCAAATGCAATGTCTGGGAGAAGTTAGACTTCATCACCTATTACGAAGACATTGACACAAAAAGACCTGTGTCTTGGGTTTTTTTCACTGGTATGTCTCTCCAAATCTGCTTGTTCATGTTCACTATTGATCTGCAGAGCTTCTACATACTTCGAACTGTATCAATTTCTTTTTCACTTTTTTTTTCCCAGCGAACACTCCCAGGGAAGAGATCAAGAGCTATGTTGTTATAACCAGTATGCAGTGGACATATCTAGTAGAACATGGACTGCACACTACCGAAGGTCTCAGGATTGTAAGAAAACAATCACTGCAAAATTAGGTGCAGTGATGAGTTTCCTTGACCACAGTGTTTTAGAGCTTTATAATGGTGTGAAGGTAGTGTGAGAAGTTAAAACTAAAGAATCATAGACCAGTTGTTGAGAATCAGATGTGCGGGTTGTGTTTGACATGTAGGACAAACATTGCATGTGATGGCATTTGAGGAGGGGAACATTCTGGAGGATCAGCAATGGCAGGCCCCATCATCATGCTTTGAGAAAGCTTTGGATCTTCCCCAAAATCATGCACTTTCATCACACATGGGGCTTCCAAATGGCATCTCACAACAATCTCTGCAGTCACTCAGAGAGTTGTATGGTACAGAAGATGTTCCTCAGAAGTGAGATTCTCAGACAGTTCATTATCACTAAATTCCTTAGTATAGACAGTCCTTGATTGTGGTTGTCTTCTCAAGCTCCCTGTCCTTCACACACCCCACTTATAGGCCACCTCTTGCCAAAGTTCTGCTGATATGGTTGCACCTTTCCCTATCTGTATTTGCAGCTGTTGACCTGCTTAATGTCTCCCCATGCTAAATGCTCTGTGGGTCTGCTCTTCAACTGGAATGAAACCTAAGAGAGAGTCTAGTAGTGAGTGCAATAGCAACATGTTAGTGTCCACATTGTAGAGGTTGAGATTGGAAGATCAATGCAAAAATGTCATGGGCTCAGTCATTCCTCTGCAGTACAATTATATGATCCTAATTTCCTAGTTTGATCACCCTTTTTTTCTCCAGTATCATTCTTTTGTTCAGAAGGGTCTAATGAGAATGACAAACATGAAATGCAGACAAGTTTCTACACTGTTACAAAATACTGCTACACACATGACAAAAGGCAACTGGAATCTGGCAACCAACCCTCATGTTTCAGGCAGGAATGAAAAATCCAAAGACAGTCATTCTATCCACTGCCAGAAAGGTTTGCTCAAGAGAAACACAAAGAGCTGATTGCCTCAGACCACAACAAGCAGCCTAAATTTTTTTATGTCCACATTTTTGGTTTATCTGTGTTGTGTCTGTGTTTGTCATGAGTTGCAGCTCCATGGTCACTCTTGGTGAGTGCATTTGCACCCCTCAACCTATACCAAACTGAGCGCTTGTCTCCTGTGGTTTTCAAGGGTCCTGAAGCACTATGACGCCTGAAAGAATCTGAAAGCTCCCACAAGTATCTGCCTGAACCTGTGAAAATAGCTGAGGCAGAGAGAGGCCACCCACGCTCAACATTGTGGAGGTTGAGAGGCCCTGAATCTGAACCAATACTAATAAAAGAAGATGTCTCTGGCAAAAATCGTGATCTTGGATCAAAGATAACAACCCCACCATTATGGTTCTGTACTGAGTTGTCTCCAACACCAGAGTCACTAGCATCTGACCCAGCAGAAAGAAGTTTGAGAGCTTGGACAACTTCACCCATGAATGGCCGATTTGATGCTTCAGGTTGCACACACCTGTAAGCTATGGCAGCCACCTTTGTGAAACTGTCAAGTGGAAAATTGTTCCTAAGCTCAGGATCTACGAGAATATAAATCCTTTCATTGCTCATCAGCAGTGGTCGTGCCCATGTAACCAGATGCTCTTCACCCGGTGGTCGAGACATATCCACTGGCTTCCGCCCTGTCAGAAGCTCAAGCAACACAACCCCGTAGCTGTACACATCACTTTTCACTAGCAGATGACCTGTCATTGCATATTCTGGAGCTACATACCTACACCCCCACAACCATCAAATCAACATTGAAAGGCAAACCAAATGCAAATGTAGGTTTTTGATGCTTTTCACATCATCCATGCATCTTGGACTCAGCATAACCAGAAAAACACCAATTGAGAATGTGCTTCAATATAGGAGCAATTATATTACTTGTGCATGATTGGATGAATTCTCTCTCACAAAGTTTTTGGTCAACTTAGAAGAGACATAAAGGAATGGATGGGCTTACCCAAAAGTCCCCATCACTCGTGTTGAGATGGGCTGGCTCTTGCCCACATCACCAGCTGATTTAGCCAAACCAAAGTCAGAAACTTTGGGAGTGAAATCATCCTCAAGCAAAATGTTGCTGGCTTTGAAGTCACGGTGAATCACTCTTGGGTTTGAATCCTCATGCAAGTATGCCAGTCCTTGAGCTGAACCCAGGGCAATTTTGAGCCGTGCTTCCCAGTCCAGAGGCACGTCTGGGCCTATTCAACAGGGAAGATGAACAGTTAGCATATTTGCAATATATCTAAATTGAAGGATCAACTCTTTCTCCTATGAAGACGACTGACCCCTGTTTTTGGGTCATCTCAGATTATGAGCAGCTCTTGTCAGATTAGAATCAGAATGTCTCTTCCCAACTGAGATTTTCAAGATTCCTCAATTGAAGCCTTGATGATAATATACAGTGCTTTGACATTCTGGGAGATAGTTTGACGGCATGCAACACAACCATGGAATCAGAGGGACTTGATCTTTACCACATTGGTTAGAAAAGTCTTCAATTTTGCACCAAAAAAGACTGCTGAATATTAACCTACCATTAGACTGTTTTCTCAATGTCAGGTAGTTTGGATTTGAACGAACCATGCAAGTGTGACTCCACACTGCCATTAAGTATAAGCTCATATACTAGGCAACGCTCAGGGTCCTCTGTGCAGATACCAATCAGCTTCACAAGATTGCGGTGGTGCAACCGACTCAGCATCTCTACCTCAGCATCGAACTCACGGCCTCCTTGTTGGTTGTCATGCGTCAATACTTTGACAGCCACGAGCACACCATTATCTAGCACACCTTGATACACCTTTCCAAACCCTCCCTCTCCCACCACATTCTCAGGGTTAAAATTCTCAGTCGCTCTGTTGAGCTCTGCAAAGGAGAAGCTCTTGACAGTTCCTGCATATGATGGCATGCTCGATCCAAATGATGGTACTGTTGAGCTGAGAATGCTGCCTGACAACATGGAACCTCCAGCTGCATGGATATGGAAAAAATGTCATGATCAGGAGGCACCAATTGCATCAGTGTGACCAAAAAAGGAGAGCACAGTTCTGTCAAATGATGAGTGAGGAAAACCCAATTCAATGCCTTCTCTCAAATCTGGAACTCAGCAGTTCACCAAAGAAGCATACCTGAGCGTGCAGAATATTTAGTGGAAGGAATAAGGACAGGTTCAATCATTGTAGTAGAGCCTCTCCAATGCAGCACCAGATAGCCCAAGACCCCAGCACAGAAAACTGCAGCCATGGCAGATGCCAAGACAAAAATGACAATTTTGTAGGTTCCTTTGTGGCCCTTCTTCTTCATAATAATACCAACGGGATGATCAGCAGCCCCTCCATCTCCCTGTGGTGCAGCACTGGTGTTGTAATAAGGAGCTTGAGATGGTGGTGATGGAGGGAGACCTACAAAAGATACACACCAGAGATGTAAAGCTGATCCAGCCACCAAAGCCTTGTTTCTGTACAATACCAAGCATTGACAGAGCTTTCATGCCCACTGCATCAGTCAGTCAGGTATCAAAAAGCCAAAATCTTTGTCTCAGAGCTTTGAGAGGCCAAGGAGCATACCAGGCCAGGTGACAGATATGACTGAGTAAGACCCGAACAGAGAGTCATTTAGCATCACTTGATGGTTCCAGAAGCGTGAAGAAAGAAGGTCAACAGTAGTGTTATCAAATGCCATATCCAATGGCACAAAATCTGCATAAACATCAGTCTCTTCCTGATTCTGGTCTGCAGCTTTTGCTCCTACAATCCGCACTTGGCTTGGTTGGAGAAAGAGGCCGAATGCAAGCTCCTTAAGAAGCTCCGACACGAGAGGAAAAAGGGTGTCAAGATCAATCCCTAATTGTAATTCTACTTCAATTGGTATCACGCAGCCACATGGTGAGCCCGGTACAGAGTTTGTGTAGCCATCACCACATGGCAACGTACATTCTACAACACAAAAAAAAAAAAAAAACCAATCAGTCCTAGGTCAACACCACCACTTACTGTGAAGCTCTGCTATGAACTCTTCTCTCGCATGGTTAGTGGAAATGCTCACCAACAGAGGACCAGATTCTCTGTTGCATAATTTTGCAAATCATTGGGTGTCAAGAAACTGTACCTTGTGAGTAATTTAAAGGTGGAGGAAAACCCATTGGTATTGGAGGTAGTGACTGTGTATTGGGTACAGGAACTGAAGCAGGAGCTGCCATTCAATAATGGACCACAGACATGAGTGCATGACCATATTAGCAACTGAGTGAAGGCAAGAGTATAAGCAGAAGAAGTTCAAAAAGAGAGTAAAAACCCAACCTGGATGTAGATGATGGTGATGCCCTCGTATGCGTGGAACTGGAGCTGGGGCTGTTGCATGTGGTGCATGAGTATGAGCAGGTGCTTGGGCTGTGACTCTGGGTACATGAACAGGAGCTGGGGATGTGGCTCTTGCTGCATGGATGGGACTCGGGTGATTTCCCTCATCATATCTTGTTACAGTTGGAGCTAACGAAGAAAGTACCTGATGCTCGTCCTGAGTCTCCTGTGCCAGAATTCCTCCCGGTGCTGGAAGTGGTGCAGCTGCAGGAGCCCCAAAAAAGAATTGGAGCATCAGATAGTTGGTACTCCCAAACCGATGATTTAGGGGTGGGTTGACTATGGAAATTGTTGGAAGACCAAATGGAGAGGGGCATACCAAGACTTCCAAGGAGAATGGTTGCCAGTAAGAGACAAGGAAGAAACCCTGCAAATGTGCAGGCATTGCTGCACATGATGTCTCTCACCAATCTTCTTCACCTCCTCTGTTTTCTGCATGTTCCTCTTACTCCCACCCTCCTGCAGTGCTCCATTTGCATACCTAATTTGAACTCATCAGAGGAGGCAATTTTCAAAGTGCAAAATTTTCAATCCAGCAGCAGCAGCTTCTTCTTCCCATTGCCTAAACTTATCTCATTCCTACTTGACATCATCTGACATCCTTGCAGCAGCTTGACCTCAGTACTCATTCCCACTACCATTCAACTTCTTCCAGCAACACATACAACAGGTGGAGAAGCTGTTCTTCCCCCCCGTTGCTTGTTCGCAGTGATTCCTGCAGCTCGTCAGCATTTTGTTGCAGGCTACCAATACTTCCCGAACGGAAATGAAAACAGAAGCTTGATTCCACAAGTGACAAAGAAAACCGTATTGTGACCTGTTTGCCTCCAGTCCTACCCTGTTGCATTGCAACCCTCAGAAACCCACACCCTCCGTCCCCCCTTCACGCACCACCTCACGGTACAGAGCAGCCGAACCTCAGCTCTTCGCAATCAGAAACGCTATGTCGTTCCTCATCGCAGCGTCATCCCAGCTTCACCTCTAATCCGAAAACCCTAGGAAAAAAATAAATCACTACCACAGATGGTCACAAAACCGATCCCCGACGCCCCCTCGGCTCCATTCCAAGTTTTCTATTTCCCCGCATCGACCACCTCAGACAACAAATACACCAGCTGAGAGAACTCAACAACCAACGCAGAACTCTAGGGGGACGGACCAAAAAAAATCGAGCTGAGAGGAAGGGCAAAAAAAGAGCAGCAAACGAAACCGTCGAAATCCACCAGTAATCCCGAGTTGTTGCAGCGACCTTTGTCAGACAACCACGATGATGCACCCACCAGCGCAAGAAACCTCCAAAACTCTCAGGCTTTTTTTTGTTCTCCTTCTCTTTTTTTTCCAAACTCGAAAGCGCAACCAAAACCCAATGCCAGCTTCTGCGCAGCTCTCCAGTGCCGGGGAAGTCCGCAAGGGACGCAGCTGACGAACCCGGTGTTCAACAACTACTGGCGAACGCGAAAGGGGACAGCTCTGGAGTTGGCGAGAGACAACAGCAACAACACAGCACACTAGTGTAGCAGAAGAGAAACAGAGAGAAGAGAGAGAGAGAGTGATGAAGCCTACGGTGGAAGAATACGTATACTACTAGTAATACGTAGTATTTATCTGTATTTCTCACCCAATACTCAGTATATGTCTTATCGTACGGTATTTCTCACCCTGGCATGTAAACTAGGTAGTATACGTATTTCATACTGTATTTCTCACCCCCGCAAACCAACCAGTAATTGCGTCGATATATGTACACGGTCTTGAAATACAGACCCGTTACTGAAATTCCTATTTTTAAAAATACGTAGAGTATGAAGTATAAGGAGTAGCACGTATACTAGGAAGTGTACGTATAATCAATCACAAAGGTATTTCTCCTCACCCACACAAGTCAACCTGTAAACTGCTTTGATACACGTACACGGTCTTGGAATACAGACCAGTTACTGGAACTTCATTTTAATTTCCATGTCATGTATTTCAATTTTTGGTCTAATTTTTAAATTAATCTAGTTTTTTTGTTTTACTATGCAATTCTTCAATATGTATTAAAAGTCTCAAATGTATTTTAGTTATTGCTCGCATGTATTTGTAAAAAATTCATTTTTAGGGACTAATGAATTATTGCAAAGCAAATGTGTGGGCTTGAAATTTGAGATAGATACTTGCTTGCTTTACTTGTTTGTTCTAGTTGACAAAAGTGAGGCTATTTGCATGATGTATTATGTGGCCTAGCCTAATATTAGGGTTTTCTTTAGGGTTTTCTTTAGTAACCCTAATAATGCAGGCGTTGCTTATGGTAGGTGCTTGGGGAATTGCTAGTTTTGGAGGCAGATGGACTGACCAGTTGGGATTTTGTTGTAATATATTGGACCTTTAGGCTCCAGATTTTATTTTTATTTTATTTTTCTTTCTGGCGAAATTTCACTGTTTTTCCAACAAAGAAATTGGGAAAAAATTGGGAATATATTTTTGGGTGTAAATTCAACCAAATTTTCCCCTCTTTTTTGGGTTAAATTTCGCCAAGTTTTTTATGTTAAATTTTTTTTGACAAAGAACTTGGGAAAATTTTGGAAAATTTATTTTTGGGGTGTAAATTCGAATAATTCTTTTCTCCTTTTTTGGGTTAAGTTTAGCCAATTTTTTGATATAAAAAATGAGGAGAAAAAGAATATTTTTCTTCTTTGGTTCTAGAGTTCTGAAGGAGGAGGAAAAAGCTTGAGAACTCTAGAGCCCCAACACAAGTAGAAGCTTCAGGTGGGTGGGTGGGTGGGTGGGTGAGTTTTTCTTTTATAAAGTTTGGCAGGGTTTCATACTAATTTAGTCTCTTCCTCTTTCTTCAGAACCTCTACCACTGAAGAAGAAAATGGCAGGCACAAGCAGAAGTAATGTGCTGGAGACTTGTTCATTTGGAAGAGGAGGAGTTTGCAAGGTTGAAATTGTAATAGCAATGTTTGCGGTTTGGTGTTGGTGCTAAAATGTGTAAACCTGAAATCAAAGAGGCATGTGTTTTAAAAGGCTCCAAATTCTTAATTGTTCAAAGCTCCTTGCATCATCATGCAACACGTAAATACTAGTTCACCCAGGTAATTCTTTAAAACCATTCAAGGGCTGGATTTGAACACTCACATCATGACCGTAAATCTTTTCTTCACACTTAGCCTTAACCCTATAAGGATATTGCAACATTTAAGAGTTAGTTTACTGAAGGGAACCTGTGAGAACCTATGTGTTGTAAGTGCTCCTCCAATTACACACAGAATTTCTTTGAAAGCTTTTCAATTGTGTAGTAAGTACTTACACATGTAGGGTGTTGTGTAAAGGCATTGACTAGAATGGAGAAGCTTTGAGAAGACACTTATTCGCTAGGCCCACCACCACTTAACTGCCATGTGGGCCACGAAAATCCAATTTTGAAGAGAACCCAAAAAAATTGTGTATTGGGAAAGGCCGAGGAGAGGAGAGATTTCATTAGGTTTCCATTTGTCTCTTTCTTCACATCAAAATTTCTACTTGTCTCCGTAAGTAAGTCGTAGACAATGAGAGGGGTTCCCCAAAGTACATGCCAAGACAAGAGTTTAGATTCATGTGGTGGAGTGTGCCAGTCGTCAGCACCAGCGGCAGGTGTTAATGTTTCTAGTACTAAAGTGAAAGTGGTAGTTGTATAATGTGAACAGCCAATCAATCATGCTTGGTAAGTGACAAATTATGAGTGCCCTTTTTTTTCCTTTGCTTTTTGTAAGACTTTCTATGGGGTTGTGGTCATGGATTGGAAAGGCCATGTTTTTCATAACCAACTCAAAGTTCATGGAAGAAATTGAGATCCAAAGCAAGTCACTCGATCATGCTTTGGTGGTGAAAGAACTAAATGTCTAAGACTTTTCTAGGTGGTAGTTGCATCTATTGCAAAGGGTATTTCTTCACAACAAAGTTGTAAACTAAATCACATTTGTGAAAGAAATTGAAATCCAAATATATTACGAGGTGACATTGCAAACAAAGCAAGGTAGTTGTCATTCATTGGAAAGGGTATGTTGTATGTTCTTCTCAGTAAACTAAATTGAAAGAAATGGAAGTCCATAAGAGATACACTATGAAATTGTAACCAACCAAAAAGATGATAAATTTCTATTGATGTAACTTCTAGTAATATACATTCAACAACAAAAGTAACTTCCATTTTCCACTTGTTTATGATTTTTATGTGATAAATAAATGGCTCAATTTGTTTGATATTTGTCAACAATACATTCTTGTGTGAGTTGTTGCATTCATCATTATACTTTATTTTGATGATGTTTTTCCCATCCACTTATTTGAAGAGTTTCGCATATTTTTCACTTATAATTACAAAGTATTCCATTTGTTATCATATTTATTAATGATGTTAAAATTGTATATAGAGCGTTTTGAAAAATTTCGAAACTATTTTTCATTGAAATAAACATCTTTCCAAATTTCATGATTATGTTTTAGATTATTTTCAGATTCAAGAAAAGGTTTAAATATTTAATAAAAATACTATATATATATATATATATAGATCTATGTGATTGTTATATTATTATATCAAACCTAACAAATATTTCTTTTGTTTTGATGTTTTCAAAATGTTTTAATACATAATTAGCAATAAAAATTTACTAAGCACAAATTGTATATTGATTTTTATGTTTAGATAATAATGATTTGTAATGAAATTTTGTTGAAACTAAAGGTAGGTTATGTAGTATTGTAAGTACTATGAACTCAACAATCACAAACTAAGCTAGTTATGGTTGTTGGATGAAACATAAATAAATAAAAAATCTTTAGAACTATGGGTCCGATTACTTCGGAACCTCAGAAAAGACACATAAGTACAAATTGCCTTCAA
>Ga0116228_10004518_pt1 | contig 12344 bp, 9 predicted proteins | sample S1TSphfallax_2_FD_89694 | JGI IMG/M metagenome (GOLD analysis project Ga0116228, IMG submission 89694) | Host-associated microbial communities from peat moss isolated from Minnesota, USA - S1T2_Fc - Sphagnum fallax MG | ecosystem: Host-associated > Plants > Peat moss > Unclassified | place: USA...
ATCTCAACACTGCACAGGGCACACAAATCTTGATTCTTGTGCTCCTTTTCTTTGAGCTGCAAAGTGAGATGCAAGTGGCTCAATGTCAAACAGAGAAATTTTTCAACTCGTCCTAAACTGCACAGCCCACATCCAACTTTTTATAGTGCCTTTCTCTTGAGATTCTTTGTGAAGCACCAGCACAGATACAAACCATCTCCTATGACAACCAACATAAAGGACTGATGTACCAAACAGAGACTGCAAACATTTCGGAGGACCTCAACTCAAACTGAAGGAGACACATTTGAGCTTGTCACTTGCTGTACAAAGGCTGGGCTAATGAAGAGTACTTGGTAAGAACACTGATTCTTATGGACCCTGCATCTGAAGAATGTCCATGACAGCTTCAGATACCTTGGATAAATGGCTAATGGGACCTTTTCTCCACAATGCTGCTAATTCATACAATGACTCGAGCAGACAAGATCATGGAGGAGACTAAGAATGAGGATCAGCAATTCAAACCATCTCCAAGGCATCAGAATTGGCCAAATCAGCATTTGCAATCAAGACTGCCAAGATAATGCATGTCTCATGTGCTTAATTTCTTGGTGTGTGCACACACCTCTATGTCCAGTGGCTGGTCACCGTTGTTATGCCAAGCAAGTCCACCATTGTTATACTCAACACATGTGGACAACATATCTTCAGCTGGAGCTGCTTATCTGAGATTCCCTTGTTTGTTCCCAGTTTTCAGTCTGTCTCCAACTGCAGCAGGGAAACAAAGAACTTTGTTAAGCACACTCGCTCAAGACACAACAACCAGATGCTTGATTGCATGCTGAAAACCAACTAGAACCAGGCTGTTTTTTTCTGACCGGTCTTGTGCATAAAAAAAAACACACAAACATGGGCAGCATCCACGAACCCATAGACCTGTTTTTTCTGACATTGAATTGATAGAGTCCAGACAACATTTTCAACACCTATGAATGAACCCACCTGGATCTCTTTACGGATTGCTGAGAAATCTGAATATTGGTGGCCAGGAAAGTGTACTTACCCCATTCAATTGTCTCCCTCTGATCATCATGAAACTTCTGTCCTGTCTGCACAAGCTGCAAGTCCAGAGCGTGACATGTACAAATACCGTAACCTCATGGTAAGAAGTCTCTGCCAACAAATGCCTCAAGCACATTTGATTTTCCAGCGCTTTTAAGCTTGCCTGCCTGTATTACTGCAACCTGCAAAGAGAAGATATCTGCTGAATGTAAGTATCTTACACCACTCAGACTATCTGTTCTGACAACAAGTGAGTTTTGCAAGATTCCTTCCTTTTTTTTTTATACATCAATCCTGATGATTTGCATCCAAAATGCTCCATGAGCATGATCTCCCAGGTCAATTTGTGTCCAACAAAATGCACAGGAAATGCTCTTGACCACAATGTCCTGAATGTGAATCACTTGATCTCTGAAAAGATGCCCTGAATCTATTACAGAAAGATGAAGAATGTGCATACTATTTGAAATTGATCTTGTGGACAAGACAATCTCAAAAGACTTGCAACAAAGCATGTATAGTATATAAAGTTTTATATCAACTTATGATTCAATTTTAATGTACAAATAAATTACATATTTTCCACATCGTACACTTCTATTCATTTTTAAATTAGAATATAAAAAAATATTTATAATATATCATACTTTCGCCATTAAAATTTATTTCAATGAATAATATTTAGTTTAGTCACATTGAATATTTAAAATGGATTAAATATCAAGTATATTTAAGAAAAATGTAATAATTTTAAAAATATTATCTATATGTATAATATTTATCAAAATCAGTTCTTTACATGATGTAGTTTATTACGTCAATTTGTACTCATACTAAAATATTAATAGTCATTTTTAAACCATTGTAAAATAATTGTATGATCACATTGTTTTTTGTAATGACACATTGTTTTGTCAACGTCATTTTCATAGTTATTCTTTAGTCATATTTGAAATGATTTTATCCTAATCACATTTTCAAATAATATCTTAAACATCCATGTCATTTTGTCGTCAATCATGGATGTTATATGGATGAAAACTTGCAATTAAAAAATGATGTCATCCTCCTATTATCATGTCATCATTTACTAGTCAAATGCACCAATAATATATGATTAAAACTTTTCACATAAGATTTAAAGTAACATCTTATGACTATAATAAATTATGTAATGATTTAACACATTTAGTCATTGATTTCTTGGTTGCAAATGACATAATTCCTTTTAGTGATTTATCACATTGTGCGGTATAGGTAGAAGAAGCTGGTATAGAAAAACAATAAACTTTAATGAAATGTATTGTGAACGTGTATCACATGTTTGCTATAATTAGCTCCACAACCATCCTCAATCACATCATTTGATTGCCTCTTACCCTTGTTTTTATCTTTGCGTATTTCTTACATTTCAAAAAATTGTTTATTCCCTATTTTGTGCTTCAAGCTCCCAATCACCTTTAACATTTTCCAAGTAACCAAGTGAATTTTTGAATCAAAGTTTGCTTACCATTCTCAATAGTTTCTTGGATTTTGGTTCCATATTCACTATTATTTGTTTCATAATGTCATTTGTGAGGTTTTTGGGGCCATAAATTGACAAGAAAAGCTAGAAGAAAAAGATAATTATATCATATGTTTTGGCCACGTGTAATAATTTTTGCCAACTTCAACATATCACATTGTATTAACATCAAAATATTGTAATGTTGAAACCACACTTTGTGGCAAGATGTTATTGTCGCGACCTTAGCTTTGAACTTGTGACCAAAACAAGGGCTTGCAAAGGTGCAGGCCAAGAGTGAAGCCTTTGAGTCATAATTCATGGTCCAAGGAATGTAGGAGAGTGTGAGGGAATGAACTCACACACTCCCGAGTGGGCTTCCACTTTGGGAGTTGGAGTCCCGATGGACTTCTGAATTTTCAGAGAACGATTTTAAGGGTCAAAATTCATGGGATGGAAAAGTCCCTTATACAATTGAAAAGATCTTGAAATGTAGGTGTTTAAAATGGGTTCGCATGACCCATTTAAATACTTAAAACACAAGTTATGACCAAAAAAAAGGTTGGGAATCAAATTACCAATTTGACTCTCGACCACTAAAAGTTAAGAATCGCCCTAATTTACTTGCATGTAGGTGGCATGCCACATACAATTGGAAAGTTCTTGGCAACGGTTACAACTTTGTTTCAAACCTCATCTCAATCAAAGGTTTGCACAAGAAATTATGGCCCTACAAAATCACATGAGTCCTAATTTAAGGAATGAAATGACATTTGGGTGTAGGCCCTGTGATTAAGCATAGAAAATACTATAAGGGGGAAGGTGGTGGCTTCCCCCAAGTCTGAGCTGTGGTGAGTCTTGTGAGTTCGTGTGTGCCCATGGCTATTATGTGCACCAATAATGCTACAACTACGCATTAACCAACTTGTTGTTTGATTTATGTAGGCCCATGTGAATAGTTGACTCGCTTGTCACTTTCCCTAGAACCTATCTCGGAGCTTCAACACGCCCTTCTTGCCCCCAAAATGTTACGAACTAGGAACACACCCCAACTCCTTCTTTTGTTGTTTTCACCATTGAACTTGCATTTGAATCTTACAAGGAATTTGGGGGTGCATCAATTATGGTGTTCAATTTTGGTTATGTTATGTTTTTCTTATCTTCCCCCCTTACATTAACAAATGAATTTACAGTGGTGTTGATTCCTTCTCCTATGATGAAGTCCTATGTTTCTGATGAAAAAATGTAAGCAATGTCAATTGCTTTGGTTTTCACATTTTGCCTATCACAAGTGGTATTATATATTGTTTGTCATTTCAAATGCTTATGGTTGAAGATACTTTCAAAAGGGTTTTGAACATTGGATTGTTGATGCATAAAAGTATGAATATGTGATCCTTTAAAGGCATTGTCCAAATCATTAAACATAAAAGTGTTTAATTTCATGTCCCCCATTATGAATGTAGAAGCAACATTTTTTAGACAATTGTTGAAGATGGATCTTACAAAGGTTTAGGAAAATTGGCACGGTTCTTGAAATATTATTTTTTAAAAATAATAATTGCCTTGATTTTCAATCACCCAAAAAAATGGGGTCATTGATTATCAAGTATGTCAATTTTCATTTATGAGAAAATAGTCAAATTAATGTTTAAAATTAAGGATTTTGATCCCAAGGCCTCGTGGATAAGAAGGAAAATCTTAACCACTAGACCAAAAGCTTTCAAAAATCTGAAAGCCTTACAAAAAAATTATTTAAATTTTAGAATTTACACATATTCAATGTATGTAAGTTTTAAACAAAAGTATTCCATAATTTTTCTACACACAAGAACTTTAGTCCAACACTTTTAGTTTCAAAAGGTCTTGTTTTTAAATCCTTGGGAAGCTTACCTACTAATAGGTGTTTAGCCCTCTAGGCCTAAAATTAGACCTGAAGGTAACCATTTAATCCTACATTAGATATTGGGGTTGAAGCAACATTACCTTGAGTGGTTTTTAGGGGGGCAATTTTCACTTCTATGAATTGTTGATTTTGAATGATTGCCAATAAAGTGAAAATTGGTCATAGTTTAAATGAAAACCAACTTGCTGACCTAAGTGGTTTTTAGATCATTTTTGGGGTGAAAACATGTTATAATGTAGGCCAAAATTGTTAAAGTTGACAATTTTCAATACATGTCCAAGTTTGATGCATCAAGGTGGATATTTGGAAAACAAATTGTGATAATTTTTTGAACAAATCATTGTTTATGTCCCAATCTATCATTTTGTTATAGAATTGGTTCACATATGAATGGTTTCATTATTTGACAATGTATTTTTTTGAAACATCATTGTACTTGTAACAAAAGGACCAATCTAAATATTAGTTTTGCTGAAATTATTTTCATGAAATTTTGCACATATGAGAAGGAAACCGTAATGAAAAATCTTCCCCATCAAAAGTTTCAATTTTTTTTGAAGTCGTGGAATTTAGACCAAATGACTTTTAAATGTCTATTAGTACATTATATTATAATAATTTCAATGATTATGGTCTATTAAAGTTGTAAATGGTTCTTCCAATAAAAATCCATTAAAAAAATCATTTGAAAATAATAAAATGGAGTTTTCAAATTAATAAATTTTTTTGTCAAATAGAGGCTTTAAAACCAATCCTTGGTTGCACCTAAACTTAAGAGGCACTTGCTTGTCAAGTAGTCCCATGTTTTCTATCATTCAATAAAAGTGGATCAAAATGCATTGTTTTTCAAGAGCTGGAATCCATCTTTTGTCAAATCTAATGGTGCCAGATTGTTCCTTTGTGGCTCTCCACAAGCAGGCAAGTGTAGTTCACATTTAATTTATGTCCTATGTGATGTTCAAGTTTGAAATTTTTACTCACAAAATCCATAAGTTGTAGATATTGGCCCAAATCTTGAATTTTTTCCAATTGTGGCCAATGTTTTTTTTTCTTCATTTTGTGGTTTCTAAAGTTTTGTGATTTAAAAAATAAAGATAGCATTTTTTTCTTCAAGTTACATTAGAAATTTTTAAAATTCAATTTTCTTCATTTTCATTTGTTGCTAAGGGCAAAAATTTCATTAACAAAAATCATTGATTGTGGTGGTCCAATAGATTTTAGACCTAGGTCGAGAGGCATACACATCCTTATCATATCATGTGCAAAAACAAATAAACCTTGACATTTCATCGTAGGGAAAACTACATTGTGATAATCCTTAATGCAAATTGCACATTATCGTCAAATTCAATGGAGAAAACCACTTTTGTCTTTTTCTAAAAAATTTCCATCAAATCAAAGCTTTGATTGGTAAAAAACAAGATGGACTCATTCAGGGCATTGAAATTTCTATAATGGCAAATGCTAATATCGCCATCTCCATTTGGGATCTAACTTGGCAAGAAGAGTTCCATGCATTTCATGATTACATGATGCCCAACTTGGGTGATGTCGTGAATCCTTGTTCCTTCTTATTTGTTTTTGACCCTATCATGCACAAAAAACATTATGAAAGAAATCACCATTGAAGAAATTGGAAGGAGCTTGAATAAGAGCTTTTATATTGGCTTTGATTTGTTGCTTCAAACACTTCAACTTCAACAACTTTTTGACCCCAATTGAATGTCAACTTGACACATGCTGATAAAGACCTTGACACAAGCGGCCTTTGTATATGGGTAGAGTCAAATGTGGTCAACAACTTGCCCTAGTAATTTGAAAATGTTGTGGATATTTTTATTAAGATTCATGCCATCAATGCCCTATCCACAAAGCATGACATGCCAATTTTTTTTTAACAAATGACATAATAAGAAATAGTTCATGTGAGTCACATTGAATTACACATAACAACATTCCAATTGTTGATTGAAAATTTGATTGCAAATCACTTAAAATAAACCTATTTTCTTGTAGGTGGTGTTGCACATAACTTCACATGAATCACTTTGAGTTGCGCATAACAACATGTTTATTGTTAATTGAAGATTTGATTTTAAATCACTTACAATAAAACCTATATTCTTGAAGGTCAAGTTGCACAACATATTCAATAGGTGTGGATGTGCATATTCCGACCTTGACAAGGGATTGATCATTATTTACTTCAAGGGCATCGAAATATTGATAGAATGTAGTGTGCACTCTTCCTTGAGCCATATTGATGAAAATTTGGAAGTCATCAATGAAGACATTTTGAAGACCATCTTTCAATATTGTGCTTCAAGTGATGGTTGTCAAGGAGTTTGGCTTGTTCAAAGCATAATACGACCACAATGTGTACAAAAGTTAACTTTGATGAAATACAAGTATGGTTGCATCACTCTTCAAAATATTTTTATTAAAAAAATTTCAAAGTTTTGAAAGTTGGATATATGTCATTCATTCATTACAAGTTTTTGAACATTTTTTAATTTGGTTATATTGTGAACATTTTTCATGGTTGTGATCTTGATGGTAAATATTCGAGAATTGAAGGATCAAGTTGTGGTGCTAGAGGCATTGAAACAAGAATTCCTCATGGGCAATTGCAATTTAAATTATCGGCACACTTGGCCAAATGTGCTTAACATGGTAAGATAACATGATGTCCTTCCCATTGTCCATGGACATTGTCATGTTTGCATGTCAAAAACAGTCTATCAACTTCAATTCAAAATAAACAAAAGATTTTTTTAAAAAAAATCTCTTTACTTATCCTAGAAACATGGTGATGCTTCCATAGATTTTTCAAATAGGAGGATTGGAATTTGATGTGATTCAGTTTCTAATGTTTTAGGATGCAATATTTAATTGCTCCATGTTTTAATAGCCTAAGCTTTGAAGTGAGTGAAAGTAGAAACTAATAGGGTTTTGGATCAAGTATGGGATGTAAAACATACTTCATGATTCACACCCATGTACACGAAACAACAATTCTAACTTTTTGGACATCAACATTCGTAGGTACAATGCCATCGTTGTTTGCTTCAACTCCACTTGCAAACAATGAAACATGTCAACCCTTAAGTTTGGTTCAGACTTCACAACCTTTTGTTTTGTGCTCAAGCCAATTTTGTTGGGGAGTGTCTTAACTTTTATTCACTTGCACCTTTCTTGATTCCAATTATGCAACAAAAAATGCTTCATTGGACTTGTCAATTTGGACCAAATCCCACAAATTTTTTCCAATTTGCAAAACCAAAACAAGCAAAGTTATAAGTCCATACAACCAAAAGGCACTACTTTAAAATTTTTTTTTGCAACATCAAAGGTTTTTAAAACTAAACCCAACTCGTATTATATAGAGAAACAATAAAAAATTATGAATAAAAATCAATTAGGAACAAAACATGAACAAGGATATGTTGAAATCATCGTAAAAATTCATGATCTTCCTTGTTGGTGAACTAAAACACATAATTATTAACTCAACTTGATTTTGGTTGGACACCCATTAACCAAGCGATGTGGAATCGAAACTTTAAATCATTTCACCAAGAGATTCACAAATTGAAAAGAAATGAAATGTGTGAATCATTTTGCCCATGTATTTAATGATTATTTGATCACAAATGAAATTAAACAACAAAAAATTTGCATCCTTGTTTTAGGTTTTTATAGCCTTAAGAAATGGGTGCAAAAATAACAAAGTGGGCATCATTTGGTATATTTGATTATTTCTTTCATCAATTTATTTACACAACAAATTTTGTTTTATCTACTCAAAAGTTTATATGTGTCATGTCATGTTCTTATAGTATGACAATTACATGTTTCTTTATGATCCTTTTGCAAAACAGATGCCAATTGATAAGCAAATGAATCCATAAATGTTACACAAATCTATATGTGGCATGGTGCTTGTTTTTTTGTTTTGTTATGTTACATTTAATTTTTTTTTGCATAGGTAGAGAAAAGAGATAAAGCATTGGTACAAAAGAAAGCAAAAACTTGAAGGCTTTTGTTATTGTTTCTATTTGTTAAGGAGTGTGATAATTAGGGAGTCATGTCAAGGATGAGGAGAAGATGATATGGGAGCTTAATAATAATAAGAAGGGAAAAATGCAAACAAGGCCAAAATGTAAATCCACATAATGATGGTTCAACTCTTGTAGTCATTTTCTTGTCCCTTTTCGACAACTTTGCAACCTTTTTTCCTCTTCTATTCCTATGAAAACAACTTTAAACATCTTTTTCAAATATGATTTTCTTGCCATGTTCCATCATCATCATGAATTATTATGTATGCATTTTGAAATGTATCTTTTGAAGAAACATTAAGCTAGTTTAAGAGCATGAAGAATAAGGAGTTACTCTAAATGGCAAATTTTCAAGATATAATAACAACTACCCCTTCTCAAATTTCTTGTTTCTCAAACACATCCACAATAACATTCCTTGGTTCAATGAAAGCATTGTGGTTCACTTATCAAATGTTGATTATAACAAAAACAATAGGTTGCAATGGGAGGGGGAAAAAGATCATCACAATAGAGTAAATTTTTCAAGATGCCACATTGATGACCAATAATAAGAAACAAATTGTTGTTTTAGGTCATTTAGGGAAAAAATGGAAAGGGCAAAAATTAATACCTAAATATTGCATTGTGAAAGTGAGAAGACATCAACATTTAACTTCAACAACGAGACTTCAAAATGCTTAAGAATAGGTGAACAACAAGACATATATTTTTGGAATGATCTCAATAGCTTTGATAGAAGAGGTAAGCTTGACACAAGTGTTTAAAAAAACATCATGATAGAAAATCCACTATAGGATGTGGTGGTGCTAAGGATGATGGCATTGATGTTGTGGTGTCCATCTTTGATTCCATTATCGGTGAACAATTGGATTTTTTCCTATTTGCTTAGATCATTTTCCCTCACCACATTTTTTTTCTTGGATTTGTTTATTACTTTTGTGCTTTCATAGCTTTTCAAGTTTTTGATGGATTACCTTGAAATTTATTACCTTCAAGCTTGAAGAAGAAGCTCAATGTTGCCAAAAAAATGTCATCCATTGTATCAATGTGTTAATATGAATAACAGTCTATCTCAAATATTGGTTGCAACTTTTACACACCTATTTTTTTATACAATTTTTGTTAAAATGTTGATCCTCTTTATATAATTCCAAATGAAAATATTGTTATCAAGTTTGCAATTAATACGATATACTACGGATCTTACAAATCATCATTCTCAAAGCACATTTCTTGGGGAGTGGTTCTAGTTTTGTTGTTAAAAAAAACCTTCACTACACATTTAAGCTCCATGAGCATTTTGTGAATGCACCCACTCAAGCAAGTGGACTCCGTCATGAGTTTTTTTTCACAAATGCAACCCTTTGTCAATGGAGGTTTTTTAATTGCATTACACCCACTTTTTGTATCTACCTATTAATGGTTGATTCTATATAAATACATCATAGAACTCATACATGTTATCTTTTATTTTGTATAAGGTAATCACTATGTTTGAGGAAACATTAAACATGCCAAAGGAAATGAATGCAATTAGTACAAAAGTATTGTTACAATTTTTTCCTCTAGTCTACCCATTTGCCTTGTTTATTTTCACCTTGTCATGCCTAGGCATGTTTTGTGTCCATGTTATGCACGTTATGAACACACTAGGGGTATAAAGGGGTATGTAACATATTCCTTGGCATGTTATGTGAGGTTACACGAGCAAAACATGTCGTATTATATGAGGTTACGAGTGCAAAACATACATGGGTGTCCTTTGAGAAAATATGGATGGGGCAATTGGGCAGACTAGAGGAAAAAATCGAAGTAACACTTTTGTATTGACTGCATTCATTTCCTTTGGCATGCTTAATATTTTCCTTATGTTTGGTAGAAAGCTTTGCAACAATTTCACAAAATGATGAATTTTTTAGGTAATTTTTTTTCCTTTCTGTAACAACAAAAACAAAACAAAATGGCGTGCTAAGGTCATGGGTGTGCAAGGTCTTACCATAAATATCATGTGAAGAGTCACTTGGAAGCAAGTTTTCAAACTAAAGGATACTCTGGATGTTGTAGTGTGTCCAAGGTAAAAAAATGAAAATTTTAATGCATGTGTGCCATGTAATCTTTTGTTCCATGGGTAGTATCATATACATGTTCTAGAAAGTTCATTAGGTATGAAGTTAATAGTTTTTAGTTGTTGAAGTTCTATTTTTAAACTTCACAAAAAAATTTGTTTTTTGGTAACAATTGGAAAAAAAAATGTAGGCCGCAATGATGGATGGGTGTATGCAACATTAGAGGAAGACTAGTTGAGTTCATGAATATAAGTGGTGAGTAATCCATGCCATGGGTGGTTACAATGAAATTGATATTGCTTTGTAAAGTGTCATTCAACATTAAGGTCTAATGTGTCAAGAATCATCTCATGGCTACCTTCATGTGTTATGAACATTACACAAGGAAAATGAAACCTTTTTCCAATTGAATGGGAAAGGGGAGGGGCATCCTATATCCAAAGTTAGACTACCACATTTCCAAAAGCTGCAATAAGAAGATTCAACCAATTCAATTACCATTGAAAGGGAAACACATATAGAAAATTTGCAACCATAATTTATGCCACATTTCTAAAAGTAATAGGATTTGACTCAATCATGATGTTAGCTTGTATGGAAAATACATAGCTAATAGGAAGTGAATATTATCCTCATAATTCAAACAACAGTACTTACAAATTTAGACATTCTTTGGTAGAATATATATAGGTATGTAAATCCAACACATAACTTTGTTATCAATCTCAAATTTGATAAAAAAATCAAAGTGATCTAAAACTTTCCATTCAATGGTTTTTTTATAGGAAATTTTCTTTTGGAACGACAATGGCAATCATTTATAAAGAGATGTAGGAAAACTAACGATCATTGTTAGGAAGATTTTGCCAAATCTAGCTATAAACCAAATATGAAATATAAATATATAATCATGCTTCTATATATTTGGTTACACACTAAAAACAATATATAGGGATCTAACATTTTTTTTCTCACTTTTGGTCATTGACAATCTTCAAAAATGTTTCATTCTTGAAATTTTTTATTTTTAATTTCATTTTTTGGTGAAATTTTTGCTAGTGAAAAAAATGTTGTTGCTGTTGCATCTCGTTGCACATAAATACCCATAACTTGTATCCTTTTTCTTGCCTCATCTCATTAATCTTTCATAATTTGTTACCCCTTTTCAAAAGTGGTATAGGCTAAACTTAGGTCTTTGAAAAAATAATCTTATTGAATTATCAAATGTGTATTTGAGAAATTGAAGAATAAAAACCCACGTCAAGACGCATCAAAAGTTTTGAATCAAGATGCATGTCAAGTTTTGAGCTAAACTAAAAATAAAAAATCTTGAACTTAAATGTTTTTTGACATAAATTAACCCACTTTGAACAAAACATATTTCTTCAAACAAAACTTTGACATTCATGAGAACAAAACTAAAATCTTCTTATCTCAAAGTCTCCATATGTCTTTTGAAAATGATGACATGCCAAACTTCAACTAAGACCAAGAATTAGAACTTCTCCCCTCCTTGGTTGCAAAACTCCAAGATCTTCATAAAAGTTTTGTTTTGGAGGATTGGTTTAAACCTTGCAATACATCATGTTTAAAGACTAGGCATTTAGGTCAAACAATAACATTTAGAGATGATTATTAAAAGCCACCTCTTCAATACTCAAATTTGAATCAAATAGTTCCACTTCTATGTGCGAAGAATGATCACAAAAAGAAAAAAAAACCAAAAATGGGTTGTTGGCTTAAGCATTTCACATTCCACA
>Ga0116228_10004521_pt1 | contig 12342 bp, 9 predicted proteins | sample S1TSphfallax_2_FD_89694 | JGI IMG/M metagenome (GOLD analysis project Ga0116228, IMG submission 89694) | Host-associated microbial communities from peat moss isolated from Minnesota, USA - S1T2_Fc - Sphagnum fallax MG | ecosystem: Host-associated > Plants > Peat moss > Unclassified | place: USA...
AACATACGGCTCCTCAATATCCCATCATGGTGAGTTACAATTCCCTCATGATGTTTTGTAGCTTCAATTTGGACACAACGCATTAGATTTTTAATGAATTCCATTACTTGCCTCAAACCACCTTACTTGTTAGACTACAACTACATCGTAGTTCCACTTCCAACCGGGTTTTATTGTGAGTGCATATCTTAATGGTAAAGGTGTGCAATAAATCCTCACATTTTTGGTGCGTCTACCGGGAGGTGGAAATGTTGTTCTAACATGGAATGGTGTGGTTCTACTAGGTTGGTGGTGGTTCTTTTGCAAGCCTTTGAACTTTTGGCATGGGGTTTAACGAGGAATATTGGAGTATGGATTGAGCATTGATTTGGCACAAGTTCATCACAATTCTAGTTACAAGTAAGTTGTTTTGTTTTCCCTTCCTTTGCATTTGAAATTTAAGCGGAGAACAAAGGAAGGAGCGCGGCTAGGCTTCCTGCCTATGAGTATGATCTAAACACTCCTTCCTTTTCTTCCTCTCGTAATTCAATTGGGTTCAATTGAATGCCAAGGAAATTTTCCCACTCTATTGGATTGTTGTTTGGGAAATCCTTGAGTGTTGTGGTAGTTGCTTTGAAATTCCATAGAAGTTTTTGTTGGTGAAGTTGGGTTGATGACTAACATGACCTAAATAGTGTTTGGTGAAGTCGGGTTGATCACCGGCAAGACCATGTTTTGTTGTTGGACCCTGGGGTTATTGGAGTGATGGCCCAATAATCTACAGAAGCTTTCTTGGTTGCAGGTTGAACACACAGGTTGCCCATAATCCCGTGTCCCATCAAGTCTAGTTGTCTTAAGTATGTAGGTGTTGGTTCCATTTCTAGACTTAGACTTGATTATTTAGATGCCCGTTCAAACTAGGTTACAAAAGAAACTTTTAAAGTTCCAAAGTCTAGACACTAATCAAATTGATCATCAAAATCCAACAAATTTTCAAGCTTTGATTAATCCAACATTGTCAAACAACATGGCTTCTCAATCAGCTGTTAATCAGCCAAATCCACCACCCCCACCAGTGATTAACCCACCACCGATAATTAATCTACCACCTCCCATCGTGGATCCACCACCACCTCCTAATCCAATTATAGATCCCATGATGCTACCGAGGGAGTTACCCATCATTATCCCACAAGGATTAATGCCAGTTACCATGCCTATAAATTTGCCTAAATTTTCAGGAACTCGGAACGAAGATCCAACTGCACATGTAGAACGATTCGTGGAAGTGTTCATTACGAGCTTGGTCACAAATCCTAACTACTACCTAGTGTGGTTCCCCACCACCTTAGATGGTTTTGCATATGCTTGGTATAGGTCGCATAATGCTGGAACTTTTGCTTCATGGCAAGAACTCCAAGCAGCTTTCCTACGACAATTCCGCCCTGAAGTAGGACAATAAAATGCCCTAATGGCCTTGTCGAATATCAGATAAGGTGCTAATGAAGACATAACTTCCTATGTTCGACGCTTTAGGGTGGTTTGCACTAGGTTTGTGGGCCAAATGCTCACGAATGACACCATAAGGCATTATTTCATTTAAGGGTTTAACAAAAACTCAACCATTCGAGATATTTTGAACTGTCGCCCCACTACCTTGAACGATGCTATCACTGCAGCATTAGAGGTAGAAATCATAAATCGAGAGAATGAACGCATGTGGAGGCGTGAAGAAAACCCGATTCTTGAGTTCATCATATTATACCATCGACATGTGGAATCTCAAATCAAATTGCAACCTGAGCCATTTGGTCTAACATAATGGCCATCTTTGTGATCAAGAATTGGTGTAGTTACAACAATTAGTTCTCGATATCCTCCTCTTGGATGCACGACATCTACACTTTTATATCTTCCAACATCCATTGAGCTCATCAATGGTCGATCTATAGTCCTATTCACATGAGTAGTCGTTATCGAATCAGTAAACACCATTTGAGGTATGCCAAAAACTCTAGTATTAACTGTTGGTAGTGCCAATTTTCAATTCAAATTCCTTACTATTGAGACTCCACCTAATTTGTTACCCAATTTTGCTATAGATCCAATTAAAATTCCCCTTTTGACAACATGTATGTTAGGCGCAACAACCATTTCCACTCCTATGGTTGTTATACCTGCACTAAATGATTGAGTAACTCCTACTCCAACATGTTGTTTCTAGGTTTCAACAACCATCGCTTCTGACATTATTGGTGAAATTGTGTTGACATGAGATCAACGATGTACCATTCTGTGGTTACCCATTAGTATCCATCGTGGTGCAATATGTGGATGAGAATACCCCTCTAGTTTTTTGCTCCTAGTCTAAATAGATGAACGAATATGTCGATTCTATGGTCCCAATTGGTTTCCAACTCCATGCCTCTAAATCTATTCTATAGGAATTTTTAATTCCTGTTCATGTGGTTGAACCATTAATGTTCCTACCACATTTTGTAATTCCACATGCCTAACAATACATGTTCTGATGTGAAAAGGCACAAAAGGACAATCCATGATTGCATGTCCTTCTTCAAATGAGTGGACAAGTCGCTAAAAATAATAAAACCATCTAAAAGGACCTTAACGAATACATCAATGTATTCATGGAAAATTTTGGTGACTACCCTTTAATAGATAGGTGGTCCATTTTTTACGCCCAAAAGTGTTACAACCCATACAAAAGCCCCCCAATCAGTAACGAAGGCAATTTTGTACTTGTCTTTTGGTGCTATGGAAATTTGATGGTATCTAAAAAAACCATATAAAAATGTATAAACCTCATGTTTGGCTACAATTTTAATAACCTCATCAGTAAAAGGTAACAAGTATGGGTCTTTCTAAGTAACAACATTAAGCTTCTTAAAGTTCACATAAATTCTCAGTTTCCCATTTTTCTTAGGCAGTACAACTATAGGTGATAACTAAGTAGCCTTTTCAATAGGTTTAATAAAACTTGGAGCAAACACTTTCTCAATATCTTACATGATAATAGTTGCATAGTTAGGATTTAATCGGTACTTTGCTTAAATGAACATGTGGTATTAATGTATTCAACTCAATTTGATGTTAAGCTATCTTAGGTGGTATACCCTTCAACTCTTTATAAGTCCACGCAAAAATGTTTTTGAACTCCTTTAACAATTAAATCAGTTGATAATTAACAACAAGTTCTAAATCAACATTGATTTTAACATGTTGTAGGTTTTTTTTAGAACCTAGATTGATCTTGATTAATTGCTCTTCTTAGTTGAATGCACAAGCAGGTGCGCTAGGCAATGCCACCCACCCAATTTTTTTCTTTCTTAGTGTTTAAATGTTGTGTTAGAACATTACCATCCCCTCCTTTGTTTCCCCTTTCTTATGGTTCACTCCTTGTGGAACAATGTTTGGACCTAGGTGGCAAGTCTTGTTTGTGTGGTTAGATGGAAATTACGCAAAGAACGTATAGTCAAGTTGGCAAGGAGCATGTGTTATCAAGTTTGGGCACAATGTGTGCTCGAAAAAATGAAGTCGAATCAATCTAGGCATGATGTGTGCTTAGGAATGGGTTTAGTTCATTTGGGCACAACGTGTGTTCAACCAGAGGAATGTTGGTTAGAAAGGGTTTCAATTGCTCTTGGCATGACATGTGTTCAACCAAAAGAAATATTAACCACAAGGTTAAAAGGAGGTTCGGTTGGTTTAGGCATGACACTTGTTTAGTTAGGGTTTTGTTGCTACCCTAGCCTTGGGCTTGCGACCAAGGCAAAGGCTTGTAAAGGTGTGGGCTCACAGTGAAGCCCAGGAATAACATTTCATGCTCTTGGGAGTGTAAGGAGTGAAGGAATGAACCCACACACTCCCAAGTGGGCTCCCACTTTGGGAGTTAGATTTCCAATGGACTTCCAAATCTTTAGAAAGCAATTGCAGGGGTCAAAATTCATTGGATTGAATAGCTCCTTATAACATTAGGAAGCTCTTGAAACTTAAATGTTTAAAATGGGCTCCCACGTCCCATTTGAGTATTTAAAACACAAGTTATGGCCAAAAGAAAGGTCGAGAGTCAAATTACTAGTTTGATTCTCGACCACTAAAATTCAATAATCATTCTGATTTATTTGCGTGTAGGTGGTGTGCCATGTATTTGGAAAGCTCTCGATGAGGGCTAGAACTTTATTTCAGGCTTCATCTAAATTGGAGGTTTGCACAAGAAATTATGAGGCTCCAAAGTTACAAGAGTCCCAATTTTGAAAATTCTGGGACTCCCAAGTTGGGAGTCCCGTGACAAAATGACATTTGGCCCTATGGCCAAGCACTAAGAATACTATAAGGGGGAAGGTGGTGGCTTCCCCCAAGTCCATGTCGTGGTGAGTATTGTGAGTTCGTGTATGCCCATGGTTCGTCTATGCACCAAAAGTGCTCTAACCACGCACTAACCAACTTGTTTAGTTTTTACATGTTTATGTGAATAATTGACCCACTTGTCATTCATCCTAGTCCCCATCTCGAAGTTCCAACATGCCCCTCTTACCCCCGAAATGTTGTGAATTAAGGAATGTACCATGACTCCTTCCATTGTTTTCACTTTAGATTCACATTTGAATTTTTCAAGTAATGTCGGGGTGTGTTAGGTTCAAATAGGATCAATTCTTGATTTTAGCTTACAGTTTAGGACAAATAATTATTTTTCCCATAACTACCTTTTGCCCATAGCCCAACCACATATTAATACAAATTCATGCCAAAAAAAAATCCTAAGATTTTACACCTTGTGTTGAATATGACTTACATGTTCCCATGCATTGTGATATATCTCCTCTCTACATGCCCTAAACAAAATCGAGTTGTTTTTTTTAACCTACTTCCATTAAGTTGTCAATTACAAATTCAAATTGAACTATTAGCTTTGGTTTTTCTAAAAAACCATGGCGATATTTTTGTTCCATTATCATTTCTTATGACATTGATTATTTTAAAACACAAAAGAAAACTTGATGAAACTTTCAAATTACAGTGTATCACAAAAAGTCAAGAATTGCCTCGATTTCCTTACGTGCAAGTGGCATGTGACATACCATTTAAAAGCTATTGATGAGGGCTATAACTTTGCTTTAGACCTCATCTCAATCGGAGGTCTGCACGCAAAGTTACAAGCCCCCAAAGTTGCAAGAGTCCTAGTTGTGGGAATTTCGAAACTCTCACTTGGGAATCCCGAGACAAAATGACATTTAAGTGTTGGTCCCATGGCCAAACATAGAAAATACTATAAGGGGGAAGGTGGTGGCTTCGCCCCCAAGTCCGAGCCGTGGTGAGTCTTGTGAGTCCATGTTTGCCCGTGGTTCATCCATGCACCAAAGTGCTCCAACTATGCACTAACCAACTTGTTGTTTGGTTTGTGCAAATCCACGTGAGTAAGTAAATTGCTTGTCAATCTTCATAATCCCATCCCAAAGCTTCAATATGCCCTTCTACCCCCAAAATGTTGTGAATCAAAGAGTGCGCCCCAATTCATTCTCCTTCCGTTGTCTTCACCTTTGGACTCACAATTGAGTCCATTAAGGATCTTGGGGGTGCATCACAAAACCTACATCTTACAATCTACATATGGCCGATCAAACCATTGTTAAAGTTTTAGGTTTAATTAAGGATCTTAAAATTCTTGTTCATAGAATTCCCTATGCAATGACTTTCACTATAATTCAAAGTAGTGTGTTAGACTCTAGCTATTCTATGTTATTAGGTCATCCTTGGCTAAAGGATGCTAAAGTGTCTCATGATTGGGGCAACAATATTATCACTATAAAAGGAACCGATATAGTTATAACCATATTTGTTATTAAGAAAGTTGGAGCACCTACCAAGCATCCAAAAATGTTAGTTTGTTATGATTTCCATTTTGGAATATCTAACAAAGAAGAGGATTTGATATTTGCCACAAAACCAGGATTATTTTCAATAGGAACCATAGTTGTCCTTACATTTGTTTGGTCAAATCAACCTGCTAAGTTGATTACATTAACATGTTTGAATTCAATTGAATATGTATATGTACATGTTGAACTTATGTCCATACTACCTATTTCGTTTAATATACATGTCAAACCAATATTTGTATTACCTATTAAAATAAATATACCCCTTCATACTTTTAAACAACATTTACTAAAAAGTTTCTTCCAACTTGAAGTAGAAGAAATGGAGATTGACGAAACACCTACTCATATCAGAGTTCAAAATCTTCACATTGTTGGATGGATTGTCACTAAAAATGGAGGTGGGAGACAATAAAATAGAATTTTTTTTGAAAGGCCCAAATGCCCTTGTTGCCTTAAACTTTAATTGGGTTGATCCCAACCTTTTTTCTCATTCTTAAAAATTAATCACATTTATCATAAAAAAATAAATTCCATGACTAAAACCCAATTTCTTTGTCATTGGTTGGACAAATTTTTAACAAAAAAAAGAAAAAACTAATGCTAACTTGTTTTTTTAAGCCACACATAACCAAAAAAGTTATATTAAAATCAAAGGTGCTAATTAATGTGTTTTTTGAGATTATCAATAGCCATAATTCAACCAAAATTTAAGGCCACTTTTCAATTTTTTATACATGTTTCAAGCACGTAGCCAAAAACATAGAAAAATGTTTTTAAACAATTACTTTCATATTTAGCTTATAACCAAATCTGGCTAAATTTTCCTATGTATCATTATGCCTCATTGTCATTATGCCTACAACACAAATTTGACCCCAAAAATAAAATTGCATGATCATGATCACATGAACATGCTCACCCTATGCCATGTCATACATTAATATCATGTTCCAAAACATAATGAAAATGTCATACCCCCATTATATCAATGACATTCATATACAATTCTCAATGTGACAAAATTACCTTGTGAACTTTCAAGGTAAGAAACATACCACCCCTTGCCAACATCTTAAATAAAAATTATGTAGGGCAGGCCATTGTTATAAACACCTGCCATCAGAACCTGGGGATCATTTTATGCTTGGGGTTTTATTGGGCCCAAAGTCAAAATGGGCTTCCATTGTTCTTTGGCCTGCAGAGTAACCCTGACAGAGAACTAAGGTGCAGACAAAGATTCCTCTGAATGCCAAGGCAAAAATTATGGTAGGTTTCTGAACTATTGGTTTAGGTGATTGTTAAATGGTAAGTTTTAATGTTCATATTAGGTTTGACTGCGTGTGATTTAGTAAAATCGAAAAATGCTCATTTGATAGATGGGTTAAAACAACTTTTAAAAAAACAGGTTTGGATCTAGTCCAGATTGTCAGGATTTAAGATGAAGATCGGACTGTTCGATTTGAAATCTCTAACACTAGTAAATGCAAAATTTTGTATCCTTATCGCAATCTGATCTATCAGGGATAAATGTGCCAGATACATGGAAGATAACCTGTAAATACCCGTTTCTGCAAAACCCTAAACTTCGTCTCAGCTTTGGAGCTCCGCTCGTCGAGCTGGTGTTTGCCCTCCTGTTGCCGTCGGGAACTCGTGGAGAGTATCAATTCCATTTCGCATTTATGGCGGTGAAGGGGTGCGCAAAAGGTTAGATTGCTGCTTTCTTTATGGAAGCTTATTTTGTCGTTTTTTCGAAGGGAGTTTTTTAAACAGCCTTTTGAGGGTTTTGTAATTTTTGGTGAGTTTTTTACTTTTTGAGGATGGAGATTTTGGCTGCTGATCGAGCTCCGATCTTGCTTCAACAGAGGTATGGAGTTTCTGCATTTTTTTTATGGAGGTTCTGGTAGGATGATTAACTCGGCGGTAGCACGTTTTTTTCGCAGGTGAGAAGGCGTAATGGATAGCAGCAAAAGCATACCAAGACGGGCGGGTAACGCGTGGTTGCCTGCGGGACTTGCAACTCTGTTGTGGTCGTTGGAGAAAGCCGATTCCATTTCGCTGCAATTGAAGAGCCTTAACGTCACACATGCTGTGAAGTCACTGCTTCAAACTGGATCCGGTCAGAGCGAGCGATGGAGCCAGAGACGAAGGATATCTTCCGGAGGTTTGTTCTTCTATTCCATGAGGGATTTTCATTCCAAGGTTTCGGAGTGCAGGAACTTTGCTATCGGGTTTTTGTTCTATGCTTCTGTTTCTTGCCCTGAGTTCTGCTGTGGCGAAGACGATTGTGATTCGACTTGCTGCCGCTGCAGCAGTCGTGGATTTGGTGGATGGCATGACCCCCGCTGTGATTCTTGTGATATTTGCGATCTCTGTTATCTTTCTGACTGTGATTGGAGTGAGGTTTTTGCACTCGAACCCCTGTATTTGCTCGCAAGCTCCGGAGGTTTTCTTCAAGTCCGAAGACAATCTGCGGACTCAAGGCAGCAAATCTTCAAACAATATGACCGGCAATGGTATCTGACAGTCAGTCAACCTAATCAAGCTAACAGCAATACATGGATCTCTGAAGGGATTCAGAAAAAAGGCCTCTGTAAGGTTAAGGGTAAAACAGGAAGAATTCTCGGCAATTTTGGAAGGATGTTAACTGGAAGAAGTGCAGAAGGAGTAGCAAATAGAAAAGTGATCAAGAAAGCTGGTTCAGAATTTGCAAGCAAAGGCACAACCAGTAGACATGGAAAAAGCTCAGGAATCTCTTCAAATCATTCTGAGGCAGAGAATGCTGCTGGACATGCCACCAAGCAAGAGAGAGGGAACAGAGCTGCAGAAAAAACAGAGCTGGAGAGACTGGTGGTGCATGGAACTGGGAATGCAAGGTGGATCTCAGTGAAAATCTTAGAAAATGTATTGGACTCTGTGAAAAGCTCTGCTACTTCATCTGCTTTTGGCCTGCAGAGGGTCTTAGGATTACCACTGAGAACCTGCTCAGGATTCAGGTCCCTGGGAAGCAGAGGTCAGGTGTTGCCCACAGTAGCAGAGTGGCAAGCTTGCAGTTCCAGTCAAGGAGACAGCTCTTCCCTCTCCGATGGGAAAGAGACAAGGTCTTGGAATTTCAGAATGGGTCAAAATGCAATTGCTGGTGCACTTGCTGGTGCTTTTGTTAGCCTATGCTTGCATCCAATCGATACTCTCAAGACAGTCATTCAAGCCCAGACTGGCCAACATCCCAATCTTTTTCCAGTTCTCTACTCCATCATCTCCCAGAGAGGTGAAGTGTGCTTCTGTTTGTCCACTTGCTGCAACTTTTCTACCTTGAGGCTGTTCTCAGTGCAGAGGGTTATAGTTATTGAGCTGATAAGCTGGAGGTTGCAGGCATCAAAGGATTATACAGGGGCTTGGGTAGCAATCTGGCGTCATCTGCACCAACCTCAGCTATTTATACCTTTACCTATGAAGCAGTGAAATCAGGTCTTCTCCCTTTCATTCCACAGGTAGACTCTTGGACACTATATCGCTATAACTTTACCTTTCATTGCTCTAGGTATTCCGAGGTTACAAATTCATCATTTTCAGAGAGAATTGTAGATGGGAGGGTAAAATGCGTAGAGTATGTGATTGATGTTTGGTTTGGTTTGGTTTGGTTTGGATTGCTCAGGGCATGGCAGCTCTAGCCCATTGCACAGCAGGTGGATGTGCTAGCTTTGCCACATCTATTGTCTATACTCCAAGTGAGTGTGTCAAGCAGCAAATGCAAGTGGGCACTCTTTACCGGAACAGCTGGTAATCTCTCTCACATTCTCTCTGTTTTGGAACACACCGTTCAGTGAATTCTTGTCCTTTTGGTGTGGACCCTTACATGTATGTTGGGTCATCTTGTTGTGACTGAGAGGCAAGCCTCTCTGGCAGGTGGTCCTGATATCACCATGGACTGTGAGTGATTCAGGCTTGCATTCAGGGGATTACTGAAGAATGGTGGACTGCCATTGTTGTATTCTGGCTGGGGTGCTGTTCTTTGCCGAAATATTCCCCAGTCTGTCATCAAGGTATGGAACAGTTTTTTGATTCCAGTCAATGGCTTACTCCATGTACCTTTGAAGACCATCTAAACTAGTCTCAAAAGGGCTAGCCTCGGTGGGTGGTAATGTCGAGGTTGGTATTCTAAATAAAGGTATGTCTCACTAATGGGGTGTGCTCTGCATGAAGGTAGTTGCTACCATGCCACATGCCCCCCTCTGTAGTTCTCTTCCTAAAATTCCATTTCTTGATTTCAAACTCTGTCTAACCAGGCAGAACATCAGTCTTGGCAATTGCTGACTTCATCCATAGCATTTGGTTATGATGTGCAGTTGTTTTGTGATGGGTTCACAGTTCTACACATATGAGGGTTTGAAGCTTCGGGTTTTAAGTTGGCAAGAAGGGAGTGCTCCTTTAAGCACCATACAAACAGTATGTCACTTTCAGCTTTGGTACCCTGTTGCTTGAAAGTTCTGTTTCCAGTCTACTGACTTCATTAGCATTTCTGACTATTTTATTTTTCTTTTTGCAGCTGGCAATTGGGGGCATTGCAGGATCAACTGCAGCTTTCTTCACAACTCCCTTTGATGTTATCAAAACTCGATTACAAACTCAGGTAGAGCTTCAAAGTTTGAAAAGAGCGAAGGTTATAAGTGGTCTGTGTGTAGAGGGTTGGTAGGATTCAAGTTAGCAGTCAACTATCTGCTGTATTTGGAAATGTCCTCCTCATTTATGCTTGACATTGATCAGCTTAAGCAGGTCTTATTAAAAGGGACCAGTATCACATCATTGCTGTGCTTTGGTGTTGCTATTTTGAGTAGCTTCTGCATCTCACTTGAATAACCTTTCATAAATTTTGGCTTTTTACTTAATACCTTCTAGGCTCTTTATTTCTGGCTCTTGTGTTTTAGCATATTTGAGGTTCTGGTTTTATGTTTCTTATAGAGTGTTCAGGTTTGCCTTTCTGTGCTCAGTAAGAGGTTCATCCTTGTCTTGTCTGTCTGCAGACACCTTTGTCTCTCCAACAATACAAAGGAGTGTTTCATGCATTGCAGTGCATTGCTACAACAGAGGGAGCCACTGGTCTATACAGGTGAAGTACCCCTGCTTCTGATTTCCTTTTGTATGCTATGTAGTAGATGCTCTCATGAACAGACCCAATACCATTACCTAGAGAAAAAGGAAATTGAAGAGGCCTTTCCACATATCATTCAAATATATAGCTTTGTGACTGTCCAGTTACAGGTATTACTTAAACTATCAGATGCAGAAACAAGGGACAAGATAGCTTAGACTCCTTGTTATCTGTCTGCAGGGGATTGGTACCAAGACTGGTGATTTATGTTTCACAAGGAGCCCTCTTCTTCACCTCTTATGAGTGTATCAAACATGTTCTGGCAGTTGAAATCCCTCACCTTCGTATTCAAAATTCGCACACTGGAGGTCAGACTCATGGACAAGTGCCCATAGCTGCTTAGTTAATATAGCACAAGGTCCTTCCATGCTACCTAAAGTGAGAGTGCGGATCCTACTTACAGGTCTTTTTATGCAACACCAATGAGCAGAGAGATCAGGGAATGTCTTCATGTTTCATGATGCTACATTTATAGCATGGCACAATCATTGCAACCAGGATATCTCTCTATGTGTGAGTGCATTCTGACATCTGTATCAATTTAATCTCATGTCAAGTTGTGGAGCTATGCTAATCTCATTTGCTTTAAATCAATGGTCTTTGTTCTCCCCTGCTGTCCTTTTCTATGTGTTTTGTCTATCTTGTTGTGTCTTCCTGTTGCTTCTGGATTTGCAGCAGAAACTTGGTACACAGGTTAGTGTTTTCACTGGCCTTTACCCACATAGGGAGCTGATGAAGTCATTGGGGAAGTTGTGATAGAGAAGTCACTATCATACATGCTCCTGTTGAACAGGTGTGAGACTGGCACTATTGTTCATACTACTTTCATGTTTTATTTTGTGTTTTGTTCTGTTTTTGTTTTTGTTTCTTGTTCTCTGTTTTGTCTTTCCTTCTTTGGAATTCTCAATGACTTGTTGAAGAAGGGTCAACTTTGCTTTGCATTTTCTTAATTGTTATATTGGAGATTCCTCAATTCTTATGAGGTACCTGTTTTGGGTGGTAAGGATATTCCATTTCCTAAAGCAGGATTTCTAAAGTCATGGTCCCTTCCAGAATGGTTTTTATCTTTGTCTGGTTTTCTCCTCCTGTTTTCTTTTTTGCTTTCTCTGTCAAGCTCTCTTCTTAAAGACATGCTTTGTTAGTGGAGGTAGGCCTGAGGCCTCAAAACGGAATCTGAATTTTCAGAGCGCCACGTGGGTTTGTTGTTCAAGCTGGCCGAAGAATGGCTTACAAAGGCACAAATTGAGTTGAAGCATACTCTTACATTGGCAGTTGTGAAAGAGCTGCTCACAGAAGATGCCGTGAAGCTTGTTTGGG
>Ga0116228_10004522_pt1 | contig 12341 bp, 5 predicted proteins | sample S1TSphfallax_2_FD_89694 | JGI IMG/M metagenome (GOLD analysis project Ga0116228, IMG submission 89694) | Host-associated microbial communities from peat moss isolated from Minnesota, USA - S1T2_Fc - Sphagnum fallax MG | ecosystem: Host-associated > Plants > Peat moss > Unclassified | place: USA...
AAAAAATTGGACCCATCTATGTGCATCCATAAGCTTTAAAACATTTGTTGTAAAAGCCTTGAAGGGTGACCAAAAAACATCCTTTGTAATTCCTAGTATGGACATGTCCTCATGTGCCCAAAAATACTTGTGGGCCCCTTATTTTATTAGTCCTTTGCCAAAAGGTTAGAGATTATTTTATGCAAGAAATAAATAAATGAAAAATAAGGGGTTTTTCCCTTTAGTTTCTCCAAGGCCTAGCCCCAAGAAATTGTTCTAGAAGTACCATTAATTTCAACTCAATTGCCGTCTTATGAGTAGTGGTATAATTTTCACTTGGTCCATCTAATTTTTACATGGTAACAATCATAATTTTTTAAAATGTAATATTATAAGTGTATGTATAGTGTACATATTTATTTGTGAATAAAAGTATACATACACATGCCTATGTGTATGCCATTGTATATGTACATAAAGAGAAATAGTTGTACCTTCTTACAACATGTAGCGCACACACAAAGAGGGGCTTGTTGTGTTAGGTTCTTGTAACAAATATGGAGAGAAATATGTAGCAAAAAGGGAAAGAGAAGGAAAGAGAGAGGTAGAAAGATAATGAGAAACAAGAAAGAAAAATAGAGATGGGGACAAAAGGAAAGTGAAAAAGGGATGAAGAAAGACAAGAGAGTGAAAGAAAGATGTTCGGAGATGAGAAAGAGAAACATGGATGATGGGGATAGATAAAGAAAGACGTGAAATCAAAAGAATTGGGGAGAGATTGCTTAGAGCTAGGGAGAAGGGGAAGTGAAACAACATTGGGCAAATGAAAAACAACTTGGGAAACCTAAAGAAAATTGTGGCAGCATCACCACCACATTCTTTTCTTAGATTTGGGGAAAGAGCTAGGGATTGCCCCATGTGGCATCATAGGGGTTGTTGTTTTAGGTATTGGGTTATTGTTTAGAAGGTCCTTAATTCAAAACCCTAAACGCACCCATGATTGTGGGGTTGTGATTCCAAATATTTTGACCTTGTTACAAGTTTTCTAAAATTTGAACATTAATAAAAAAACTGAATTAATACATTTTTTTCTTATTTATAGGAGGAAAAATGTTATAATATTTTAAAATTTTTGTTCATAGGATGTAAAATGTATGAAGATGAAAGTTTTATGTGTTCTATCCAACTTTTTCAAACAATAAATCCCTTTTGTTTTTAAGGGTCATAACTTTTCCATTTTAGGTCAAAATGAAATGTTATAAATGCTTATTGGTGCTATGATTGAAGGGGCACCTAATCTTTTTGAATACCAAGAAGGAAAAAATGCACAATTATTAAACCCTTGGTGTTTACCTTCTTAAATGTTTGCTCATCGACATGTCTACCTTAACCAAACCTTTGTCCCCAACCATGGGATTTTAATACACACACACACTACTTGAAGCCATGAAATTTGGATGTGTCTAGAAAACAAAACACAAATGTTTATTATGGACAAGTGTGAATTTATTTAGTTATACAACAGAATTCAAGATTTGCACATTATCATCACATTCAATTTTATTTTATTCCACATTTAATGAACATTTGCCATCAACTTGGACAATAATATTTTTATCCAAGAGACATATTCTAAGTATTTACCCAAATTTCAATGCAATTCTACCTTCTAATTATCCATTTTTGACACAAAATGAAAAATCATACTAGCATTGTTGAAATATATATCCAACTATTAACTCACTAGTAATCTGCACACATTCAAATTTGAAAAATATTTTTCTCACAATTTTTATAAATATTTCATTATGTAAAATTGACTTAATTTTTTATTAGGAGAATTAGTTGTTTATTCACTCAAATAAAAAAAAATTAAATTGAAAAATTGCCTTATAATCAACTTGGGATTTGCATATTGTTGTGCAAGTGTTATGGTTGACCATCAAACCATGAAAGTACAAAGAGTTTTTTTTTTTTTTTGGAAATGCAATTCCATCAAATGAAAACATTGAGTGACATTGTGTAATGGTGGGTAGTTTGGAAATGTGTTATTATTGGTCAAGCCTAATGCTAAATAACATTTTCCCAATGGTCAATATCTAATACACAATTGGGTTTTAGTTCACATACATAATGAACACGAGATTTGTAAAGTCATCCTCCAAACCCCGTAAACCTAGGGGCTTATGAATCTTGGGGGCGAAAAGAGGAAACCACGTAAACTAGTTAAAGTCCTGATCTAAAATTGTGAAACCCATGGAACCTAAACCATAAAACACTTTTAGATCCTTGGGGAGGAAGAGGAAGAAAAAGAAAAAAAACCATGAATATAAAAATCAAGGATGGGAACCCATGCATAAAAAACACAAGGCAAATGAAAGCACAAGTAGACACAACCCAAAGAAAAACCAAAAGCAAACAATCAACAAAAAAAAGGTAAAAACCCTATTCAAATAAGACCCATGGCTACAAAATGATAATCAATGATAACAAAAAGACCTAAAACAGAAGAGTTGTCATTTGCCACAAATCAGTTCATGACATAGGCACATTAGCTATGATGAGGAGCCTTGACCAAGTGTAGTATCCCACTAAATAATTGTTATGGCTTGCACACATTGCAAGGTTATGGACACATTGTCAATAGTAAAAAACAAACATTGAAGGGACTAAGAAAAACAACTATACATCTCAATAACAAAGGGAATGAAGTCATTGCCTAATGCTTGTTTGATGTATGATCATGTTTTCTATTGAACAACCATCATCATTACATGTGTTGTTGTCAATGTTCGTTGCACCATATTTGTGCAAGTCAACTTAGCAATGAAAATGTCAATCAAAGTTCAGAAGCCATCTTTAGTGATAAGGATATCCACTTGTCGTCAAATGTGGTAAGGGAAAAGGTGGAAAATCGCCTTTTGAACATGTGCTCCACTCTCTAAAACAATAGTTATGATAATATCATGAAGTGTGTTGTGGGCTATTGTACGTTCATTCTTGTAAGGGCACCAAAGCAAATGGTTACTTAGATCATCAATGGTATGACCATGTTAACATCGTGAAAAATGGGCAATAATAGGATGTGGTAAGCCAAGACAAATATGTAGTGTAGTAAGAAAATGGGCTAAGGATAAATAAAATGCAGGTGTGGTAAGATGAATTAATAACCAAACGCCTACCCCTAGACCCACACATGAATAGAAATGTGTTCGCATGATATCCAAAGGAACATATATAAAAAGTGAAGTAAACTCTTGCTTGTGTAGGTGATTCGCCAAAAAAACCTTCAACTAAAGATAAAACTGAACCATTAAAGTCTCAAAGGGTGGGACCTGAAAGCAAACAACTTGGGGTAACATGGTTCGGACATCTCATAATGCCATTTGGAACATGGAAGTGTTAATCTCAACATGTGTTAGTACATCCAGAAAAATAAAACGATCATCCTATTAAAATTGAATGATAAATGTAGGAGTGATGAGTGCCCGACACCCCAAGAATGTAGGGGCAGTAGTTCAAATCACAAAAAAAGGTTAAACTCACCCGAAGATGCCAAAAGAGTGGCATGATGACAAATTAAATGACTAATAAAATTGCTAAAAGACCATGCACCAAGTAACTTTTCCAACATAGCTATGGTACGAATACCGAATTCAACATAATGCTACAAAATACCTGGAGATGGAAACATGGTACGAAGTAAAGAGCCATAACGTTGGGCATAACACAACGAAAATATTACAAACATAGGGAGAATAAATATATATCATCCCAAAATCTTCATGTAGAACTTCAACCACAAATGACTTAACAAATGATATGGATTTTATTGGTGCACCCAAAATATGAAAACTTGAGTCAAAAGTAAGAAAACTAGGAGGAAATGATATAGAGTTATCCAACCCCTTTGGAGACCAAACTACAAACTTTGTTGGTTGCATTGAAAGCCCTAATGTTGATAACTCTTTTTACAATCGTAAAAATGTAATAACCACATCTGATGTAGGACCTACTATATGTGTATTATCTGCCAAGGAAGGGAAAAACACAAGTAGGGTAGGTTGCTACTATAAGGCAAAAAGCGCAAAGGTGAATCAAAGTAAACAACACTCCTCCCAATGGGTCCCCCTATTGTGTACCTAATTCCAACGAAATGATTATGAAATCCTCATGTTGGGAAGCTTAAAAAATATATAATGGGGATGGGCATGTGTAAAATCATTGAACAAACGGGAAAATTTGATCCAAAAAACTTAACAAAGACCGTAATTCTTGAAAAATGAGTGATCGTGACATCGAATTAAAGGCATTATGGACATCCATTTATAACATCACCCAATTTGGATGAAAATTTAACATCGCTCAAACATTGTGAACCATTGTGTCACACTCACCATGAGTCGTTACATGAAATTGATGAAGAGTAAAATGCTCCATAAGAATATCCCTCAATTGAATAGCTAAAGTGCAGGCAAATAGGTGATAGGTCACTTCATCGATCGCAATGGGACACATGCTTCCAAATTGTTTCTTCAATGTTAAAAGTTAAGATGTAGAAAGCAAACACGATACTAAAGGTGGAACATGACTTCAAACAATGTGGCCACATATTTTGAAAAAGAGGTCAAAACCACTCACATAATCATATGGGATAAAATAATTTTATAAAAGCTCATACACCATATTCAAGGGGCCACCAAAAGAAATATGTGGTGAATGAAATAAAGTAGAGACAAATGTTTTTCAATTTAAAGTAACCTCCATTTTAGGATGGAAATCATTGATAAAAAAGGAGATCAACTTTAGCAAGTAGATGGGAAAGGCGAAAGATTCATGTGGTTTTGTTAAATGGGGATGCACGTGTGTTCAAAGCTAGTGCACATACATTCGAACGTACTCCTTACATGAACAAGGGCTTATGTGTGGTGTAATCATGTTAATGGAGGTGGGGTAGGATTTGGACTTGACTCCAAATGTCTATGCGAAGTTAAAGCAAGTGTTTTAATTGTGTGTTTCTTTTGTAATGCATCCCAATTGCCACCCATGTATTAATGCAAGTTAACACAAGTTTCTTGGTGGCCTTTCCCACCACCCCGTGGAGGAAGGACAAACACCAAGAAAGGAATAACAAAAAAACATGTTAAACTGTAATATCGAAAAAAGATCAGATGTTAATTGAAATAAAGGGATATGTAAAGTTCGTTGAACATCAACTTGAAGTGGATATGGACTATGATGATAAGAATGAAGACGTGGTAAACCCAAATGGAAAACATCAATGATGTTTATGGCAACATTCCCTTTGAGATATATGATTACTTATGAATGGTGCATGAAAGTTAGTGCCATGCTAACCCCCCCTTAATGATTATTGGCTCTCCAATAGGTGCATGTTGGGAGGGCTGGGAAGACTATGAGGGCTAGAATGCCTAACGACGTTTTGGGGATGGAGAACCCACAAGATTTGCCATGCCTATCTTTGGCTTAACATATTTGGTTTAAATTTGGGATAATAAACCTTAATATTCAAAATCCCAACTCTAAAAATCCTTTTAATCCCCCTTAAACCTAAAAATATTGCCCCAAAAAAGGAGTACTTACAAACAAAATGAAAAAACGAAAAGGGGACATATGATAATAAACTCACAAAAACCCAAAGAATGGATGTGTCATAACCTTAAAATTGGGTTTGTGATTAAGTGTGAAGTGCAAGGGCCCATGAGGCCAAAAATGTGTTTAGGTGTGAAACACATTCTCACAAATGGGGGAGAGTGCAAGGGATGAAACCAAATGATTCCCAAGTGCACTTCCACTATGGGAGTTGCACTTGTGCGGGAGTTGAAAATGTTCAGAACCTTGTTTTGAAAGGCAAAAAAACACCAAATTGGGCCCCTAGGACACCAATAAAAAGGTCTTGAAACATAAATGCTTAAAGTGCCCTCGCATTGTTCATTTAGATTAATTTGCATGAGTTATGATTAAAAAAAAGGGCGAGAGTCAAATTGGAAATTTGACTCTCGACCACAAATCCTTTGAAAGTAAGGGTGAAATAAGGTCCAGTTGGAAGGTGTTATCCATTGTTGGAAAGATATTTTCAAGGGATATAAAATATTGGTTTCGCACTTAAAAAAAAACTTGATTTGAGAAAGATATGAACGTCCAAAGTTTTAGGACAACTAGAGTCCCAGTTTTGGGACTCCCACTTGGGAATCTTGGGAAAAAGTGACATTTGGATGTAGTACCCGCAGAGAGGCACATAGTATACTATAGAGGAGTGGTACCTCCTCCCAAAGGTTGTAAGCCGTGTGAAGCTTGTGCTTGAGGCTGTCCTTATTAAGTCCACTACACCATTTCCATTCGATTTGCACTAATTGCCCTCTTTTCTTAGTTGTGCAAGTTGATATCATTTTGAATTTTCTCTTGTGAGTTTGTCCTAGTCCCATCCCGGAGCTCCAGCATGCCCTCCTACCCTCGAAATGTTGCAAATTATGGAATGTGCCCCAAGTCTTTTCTTCTTGTGTTGTTTCGTTTTGGGTGCCACTTTCGGGTCTTTTGAGGAGTTTGGGGGCGTGTCATGGTGGGAATAACAAATGAATCTAGTTGTAGATGCACCACTCTTTGTGTGCTTGTGTTATTGTTTAAGGGCTTTGTTCGACTACTTAGCCTATTTTGCCTTGCTCTTGTCATGTTTTATGTTATTTTGTTTTGTTTTATATGTTTAGCCTTGCTTTGCATTAAACATTACTACTAATAGTATTTTTATTACATTCTCAAACTTTGATAATTCCATTCATGACTATTTTCTTAATTGTTGTTATAAGGTCATTGTTGAACCTCAACATTGGGTTCACGACCAAGGCAAATGTTTGTAAAGGTGTGGGCTGAGAGTGAAACTCAGGAGTCACATTTCATGTTCTTGGGAGTGTAGGAGGGTGTGAAGGAATGAACCCACACACTCCCAAGTGGGTTTTCACTTTGGGAGTTAGAGTCCCAATGGATTCCCAAATGTGTAGAGAAAAATTATAGGGGTTAAAATTCATTGGATTAAAAAGTTCCTTATACCATTGGAAAGATCTTGGAATGTAGATGTTTAAAATGGGCTTTCATGTCCCATTTGAATACTTAAAACACAAGCTATGGTCGATAGAAGGATCGAGAGTCAAATTATCAATTTGACTCCTGACCATTAAAAGTTGGGAATCACCCTGATTTATTTATGTAAATGTATTGTTCCAAATAACATTGAAAAGTTCTTGACGAGAGTTACAACTTAGCTTTACACCTCACCTTAATCGAAGATTTGCACAAAAAATTATGGGTTTCCAAAGTTATAAGAGTCTCAATTTTGGGAATTTCGGGATTCCTAACTTGGGAGTCCTGAGACAAAATGACATTTGGGTGCTTGCCCCATGGCCAAGCATAAAGAATACTATAATGGGGAAGGTGATGGTTACCTTCAAGTCTAGGCCATGGTGAGTCTTATGAGTCCATGTATGCAGTTCATCCATGCACCAAAAGTGCTCTAACCATGCATTAACCAACTTGTTGTTTGGTTTGTGTAGGTTTCTGTGAATAATTCACTCACTTGTCACTCGTCTTAATCCCCATCCCGGAGTTCCAACATGCCCTTCTACCCCCGAAGTGTTGTGAGTTTTAAGCATACCCCAACTCCTTCTACTGTTTCCACTTTTAGACTCGCATTTGAATCTTTCAAAGAATTGTGAAGGTGCGTTAGTTGTCAAACACATGAATCGGTAGAATTGGGATGAGATCCCACTCTTAAGGTTAAGTTGACAACGAATGATTGTTGATGATTGTTAATGATTGTGCAATTGTTCTACTTAAAACAAAAGGCCCTCATTTTGAAGGGTTTTGGGTTTCTCGAGCTTCTTCCAATGATGGCAATGCACTCTCAACAAGCGGCTACTATAGTAGATGACGCATTGGTGTGTAAGGCAATGGACGTGCTTCTCAAGTGGTTAGCATAGTAGAAACAAAGAGAGAAAGTGTAGCTCTGGAAGACGAGCAACTCCTATATGTTGTGGTGCCCCACAAAACAAAAAAGAAAAAGAAAAGCTTGCATGGAAAGCTAAAGTACAGAGACTTTCATTGAAACTTGCCTGGTTGCCATTTCTCCAAGTGCGTCGTCATAGCTGGAACAAAAACCCTAGCCACAGCAAAATGTCGAATGATTTCACACAATAGTGAAAGCAGCTCCAAAGCCTCAAGTAATGCCTCTGCACTTCACAAGCTTCCTCCTCCTGCAAAGCTCAACTTCTTCCAGTTGAAGGTGCAAGCTGGGCAGAGCGCAGACAGAGTCACGTACCAGTTTGAACAAAATTCTCTCTTGTGGAGCAATGTGATAACTAGACCTGTTACCAATCCTAGATAGGATCTGATACACAGGAAATCACAACATATATGGTAATTCACAAAACAGAGGTTAGAATCATGTGCCAATAGCCTAAGTACTATGGAATGGTCAAGCCCCTGCCCACTCTGTTGGGTAAGGTGCCAAGTGCGTGCACTTGGCACCTGACCCAAAGTAGTGGGCAAGTCACCAAGAGAGTGCGCTTGCACTCACTTTGGGCCTCGCCCAACATAGTGGGCAAGGATGAGGCCATTCCATGGCATTAAGATCCAGGGTCGCAAATTCAGCGATTTAAAGAAATAAAAATCTTGTTCAAGAGACACATTTTGATGACTATGTCAAGTCTGTGAACATCAGTGGAAGATTATGCCATATAATGTGGTCAAGAAAATGACATAATCTGCCACCCGGGACCTTAATCTAATACAGAAAATAGCAAAAAATTCACTTCCATTTTGTCCGCTACGCACAAGACAAAATGACTGACTGGTAAGGGGATCTCACAAGTGAAAAATCAAATCAGTAGGATCATCAGTAACCGGATGGACCACCTATGACCGGTAAAGTGCGCCGGGGTTCGTCCTGATGCATGCATGATCCTGAATTTGGTTGTAAATCCGTCGTTATTCCACCTGGCCTCTCGTGATTGGTTGTATCTCTCATTTCACGATAACGTCGGGGTGTTGGTGAGCGGTGTGATTGGCTTCAAACCTATATCCGTTTGGATAAGTTTGAGGTTCCTATAACCGTGCAGAAAACGGGCTGCCCGTGAATGGAAAAAAACTAGGAGGAGGACTCGTCGTCGTCTCTTGTGGGTGAAGTACTCACGACTACTCCACTGCACACTGTGTTGCGCTTCGTGTCCCGCAAGCTCTCGCCGCACTTAGCTCAATTCTCGTACTCAGCTCAGTTTTCGCACTCGGTTCTCAAAGCTCGAATTGTTTCAAGCTCGGTTTTCAGTTCTCGGAGCTCGGAGTTTGTTGTAAAAGGTGAGATGGCAAACGCATTAGCGTCAATGGCGGGTCTGCGTGGAGCTTCTCAAGCTGTTTTGGAGGGAGCTTTGTCCAGCACGCGTATCCCTTCTCACAAGAGCAGCAGCAGCAGCAGCAGAGTTTGTGGTGCCTCTGAAGCTGCTGGGAAGAGTATCTTGGTCGCCGTCCGGGCGCAACAGAATGAAGAACCAGAGACGGTCTCCCAGTCTAGCCGGCGGTCCGTGTTGGGTCTATTGGCGGTTTCAGTTGCTGCCTCGACTTTGGTGAAAGAAGAAGCAGCGCAAGCTGAAGTTGCCTCCATCCCGATCGAGGGCCCTCCGCCACTTTCTGGCGGCCTACGTATGTCCTGTAGTTTTTTTTTTGTCTTTTCCTTAGTCTGAGAATATAGATACCCTTTGTGATCCGCTGACAATTTTCGGGGCTGTTTTGTGTCACAGCTGGAACTGAGAACGCTGACGAAGCCCGCGACTTCGACCTGCCGCAGAAACAGAGGTTCTTCATTCAGATCTTGCCGCCGGATCAGGCAGCAAAACGTGCCAAGGATGCAGCCGAAGCCATCGTGGGCGTGAAAACCCTGATCGATAACAAGGCGTGGCCCTATGTGCAGAACGGACTTCGTGATTATGCCGGATCCTTGCGCTATGACCTGAACACCGTCATTGGCTCAAAACCTAAGGAGGAAAAGCGTGCCCTGAAGGCCATCACTGCCGAACTCTACGAATCGCTCGACAAAGTACGTTTCGCAATCGCTGTGCTACACATCTATCTCTCCTCATTTCCTTGCTTCTCAATTTTTGCAGTGCAAGCAGAGATACCTAACATGCTCAATTGGACATTGCATTCTCCCATTTGATTTGCCTCTGGACAAAATTTGCAAAGGATTCTATCTACAGATGAGGTTGTTGCAACACACAGAAGACAGAAAAACACTTACACAGTGACTGCAACTCATAATCCACTCAATGAATGAATAAACAATAAACTCTAAAGCCTACTGATACAATCAATCATGCTGCTGGTTTTTTTGTTTTTTGTTTTTTTGCAGTTGGATTATGCAGCAAGGGTTAAAAGCCTGACAGATGCAGAAAAGTACTATTCAAAGGCTGTTGGGCTGTTGAAGACTGTCATCACCAAAATCTAAGCTAAGCTGGGATTTGAAATGTGATTGTATAATGTGTTTTTTGAGTACAAATTTTCAATGCTATATTTCATGGTCTCAGGGTCTCAGGGTCCTTGGTGTCCATCATATCACCTCAGTTGTGAAACCTGGATTTCCATAGTGTGAAAGCTAAGAAATGGGGAGGAAGAAGCCATTTCTGTGCTTGAGGATAGTGTTGTGTGTGAACTTTTTTTGAAAACTGCTCCATCAAAACTCTCTCGTGCATCACAAATCACTTGTTTTAAATGTTGTGCGAATAGATTGCTGTGATGGGATTCAACTTCTATGTTGTAAATTCCTTGAATATCCAGAATGTATTAAATGCTTATAATATCAAAGGACTTAGTCCTTCATCAAGAGACAGTCATTTTCCAAGCACTGGGGTTACTAGCTTGAAACATCTCCTAGGAAGTAGAGCATTGGCTAGATAGAGTTCAACCTCAGCAGGTGTGCAACATACCTGCTGGGTACATGCCAAAATTCAGCTGTCATCTATTTCAGTGTGAAGTGACAGCGTTACTCAACTTTTTTCTCTGTGTTCTCTTTCTTCTGGTATGCAATAAATTGTCAAGGCAGCTATGTATCTCCTCTGTCTGCATAATTGCAGATTCACATGAAAGTAGGATGTCTGTACGAAAGCTGAAATGTAGAAAAGGAGGATGTACTCATGCACTCAGAGAAAGTGGCATTTAGATAAGTCAGACACATTCTAATCAGGATAGTACCTTGTGAGTGTACCCAGAAACAGCATTGTGTACTGTTCCACTGTGATAGATTTCCCATTGCAGTTCTAGTGATACAAGAGTAGCCTGCCTTGGTATCATGCTTCTATACATTTCAGCTCACAGCAAGAAAGAGGAGAAGAAAAGGTTCCAACTATGCATGAGGTTTGTGATTTATGAAAACTACATTATTTGAAGCCAGAGCGGGTGGTGTGTTGTTATTTTTTTCTGTGTTTACCCGGTTGCTTCTCTGAGTTCCAGAATCAAGTGTGAAAAGTTCCTAAGAAATGGCATAAGCACATGGAGATGAGGACATACAGGATCACTTGGTACTCAGCAGGTCCAGTTCTTAAAAATAAATTAGAATGGTTCCAGTTTTGGTTCAGGTTCTTCCACACATAGAATTGAGCTGGATTCAGCTGATCCAGGTCTGGTGCTTCAAAACACCAAACCTCAGTTCCAGTTCTGGTTCTGAAAATTAGACCCTCTGGACCGGAACCAGCAGTTAACTGCTGGAACATCGGATTAGCCTCTTGTTCTAGTCTGTTCTTTTCACTTTTTGTTTTTTTCCCCAAAATTCTTGGTTCTGGTTCAACCTCTAATTCTAGTATTATTTTTAAAATATTGTTTTTCTTGCCCAAAAACCTTGGTTCTAGTTCAACACATAAATGGAACCTTAGGAAACATAAATTCTTGTTCTGGTTCTCTTCTGCACTCCCCAGGGGCTATTATTAGGGTTACGCCAAATTTGGGTAAGACTAGGCCTATTTTACCCAATAAAATTCCAAACTATATATCCTAGCTTCAAAATATAATTAGTTAGCTCATGGATTCGGAGGAAGCATAACATAAGAAGAAGAAATTTCCAGTGATCTGGATGAACTATCTTGATCTAGTTTTGCACCTGTTATTAAACAGGAGCTAATAACTGTGTCATAGGTGCTTAATAACCAGTGCTTTCTGCGCATCAAGATCTGATGCTTTCTGTAGGGGAATCCACTTGCATCACCTAACTTAGTTGCTCACATCCACAAGGCAATTCTCACTCCTAGCCCTGATGCTGGTGGCTACATAAACAAAACCTAGAAGAGATACAGAAGACCACAAACTTGAAG
>Ga0116228_10004524_pt1 | contig 12339 bp, 6 predicted proteins | sample S1TSphfallax_2_FD_89694 | JGI IMG/M metagenome (GOLD analysis project Ga0116228, IMG submission 89694) | Host-associated microbial communities from peat moss isolated from Minnesota, USA - S1T2_Fc - Sphagnum fallax MG | ecosystem: Host-associated > Plants > Peat moss > Unclassified | place: USA...
AAACTGCCAGTTTGATTCCCGGCCCTTCTTTCGACCATAACTTGTGTTGCTGATGTCCGAATGACTCATGCGAGGTCATTTTCGACATCTACACTTCAAGGCCTTTCCAACGGCATAGAGAACATCACAAGGAGAGGTGTTTTGACCTCTGCAATCGAGCTCTGAAGTTGCGGGAGTCCCAGAGGACTTCAAGTTCTCACTTTTGGGAGTGTGAGTTTCATCTTCACACTTGCCTCAAAGTGGGGTTGCGACAACAATGGGAACATGGTTAGTTAAAGTTAGATTTGGAGATAGTGGCTTAAGGTGGATTAGGAAAAAAATTCTTTCAATATATGTGGCCCATCACACCTCTAACACTTGTTTTTTCGTCACTATTTAGGAAAATATGAAGAGGACATACCATCTTGTTTAAACCCCTTGGTATTTTGTGGCATGGCTTTATTAAATTGGCCATGTGGTTGTTAAATTGACAATGTTGAAGGATTCCTCAAGTTGTTTTTATTGAACTTAATAATCATTATATGTTATCCCACCATGTTCATTTCAACAACTAAAACACATTCACCAAGGTGGGTTGTGTGGGTTGAAATAACATAACATCTTGCACCCAACACCCAAATTCATTGTCCAAAATCCCATACCATAGCTAAATGGATTATGTTTTTATGACCCCTTAAGTCACAATGCATTATTACAAATTGTGGGTGCAATTCACTAGTCCCAATTCATTGGACTAATGAATCCATTGGATCCCCATTAAATCTTATTCAATGGGACCAATGAATTCATTCAAAATTCAATGAAACCACTTGGCAAATAGGGGACACATTTCTTATAGTGGTGATTAATTGTTTTAGTCGCACATATGCCTCCTACAAGCTTTCATGTGGTTTATTGAATTCATGTAAACTCTATAGTTTTTTAATTTAAACCTTTTGGTAAATTTTTCACAATTCACAAAAGAATTTTTCAATAAAGTTGAATGTCAACAAAATAGCCATTCCTTGATTTCAACTTCATGAATGCATTTAAACTTATGGTTATCATCCATAGGTGGCCATTCCAAATGCTAAAACAAACCCTTCCATGCCATGAAAGGTGTGAACATTAAAGATCATTACGCATTTATTGCATATCACACCAAATATAAAACTTTTAAATAAAACCATTCAACTTTATGTTGCCAATCACCCATGAATATTAGCCTTGGTGGCTCCATAAATGTCTTCCATGTCCCATAATAAAGATTTGGCGACCAAACTTGAAGGTGAACCTATTTTTAAGTTTGAAAAATCCCACCAAATGCAAATGATGGTAGGTGGTTTGAACCTCACCCCTTGTTTAATAAACTCACAAATACCCCACAAAATATCACTTGTTGTGGAATCTTGTGTCATTTTATGGTGAACCTTAACCATAAATCCAAGGTAACCAAACTTTAATTCTAAACTAAAATGTTGAACCTATGGGCTTAACCTAACCCTAATTTAAAAAGGCAAACAAAATTAATCACACCGTGAACACAACAAACATGATATATTGGCTATCAACTCAATCTCACTGTCACAAACAATCAATGAAACAACCAATGATCAAATTTAAAATATTTCAATATTGGTGTATAACTTAACCATTTCCCATTAACATTGTTCAATAGAAAAATGCACTAGTCAATTCTGACCAATAAACCCCTACGTGATATTTTTGTCTTGAAAACTCATCACAAAATGACAAATTATTCATGTAATACTTGAAACTTGTGTCTTAAGATCTTGTCATGAAATTGGAAGCCCAACATTTCCATAAACAAAACCAAAAACAAAAGTGCAACCTCAAAACAACACAAAGTGAGAATGAACTTTTCATACAACACAACCCCCACTCTTGTAATTTCCATCCAAAAATTACAACATTAATTCAAAACCTTGTACATTTGTTGATGGTGCAACATTCCACCACGTGTGGGTTATAATTAATTACACTTATCATCACAAGTAATTGGTGCTAAAAATTTGTTGAAAACCAACTTCACACACACCACTTTCCCACATTTGTCAAAAAACTTCCAATTTTTTTGGTTTCCAAACAAATTGAAATCCCCACACATAAGCTTCCCATTTAGGATTTTAATGTCGTAAACAACATTAAAATATGACTTTATATGTAAAAAATATGAATTTCCAAATTTTAAAATTAATTCCAAAATGGAATTTGAATTTTAAAATATATCACATCTAATCACAACATCACAAATTTAGCATGCAAAAATTTAATAATGAAAATCATGTGAAGTTTCTTTCATTCATAGTTTCATACATTTTACATACAAATATCATGCTTCAAAAACATGTTTGACACAAGGATAAATGTGTTGATGAATGAAATATGAACCCATGAATGAATGAATGTCACAAGAATTTTGCATCTTCTTATAAATCCGTGTGTCAAATGTGTTTTCAATGCATGATATCAATGTGTGAAATGTACGAATTATGAATGAACAAATTGTACACAATTTTTATTATTAAATTATGAGATGTTAAGTTTGTGATGAAAGCTCAAAATTTCCAAAAATTGTTCAATATTAGGTTTTTAACTATCCAATGTCTAATTTAAAGTAGGATGTTTTTCAACTAGCCTAATTTTTGTATTCATTAATCCAATGTTCAACTATTCACTAGATGAAAAGTAGATGGATGAAAAAACTTCCATCTTGATGAAAAAAAAGAAGATAATTTTTAAAAAACTTGCCACATGTGGTAGGTTGGGATTAGTGTCGAACCTATCCCCTAGGTTTGAAAAATCACAAAAAACTAAAAATAAAAAAAGGACATCCAAATTGGACCCCTTTCCTTTTTTATCCCGAGCCTCCCTTGAGCTTCACAAACCTCTCAACACATTGAACCTCATAGGTTTGAGGAAGGTTTGGGGAGCTTGAAAAACTGACGATGATGGCAATGGAACTTCATTCTTGCCCATGTAGCCATGTTATTTCCCTCTCAGTTATTCCCAAGTTGCAAGGGCAATTTGTCTTTGCATGCCCACAAACAACAATATGGGAAATGAGAAGGAAAATAAATAAAGAAAAGTGAATAGAGAGTGAGGGAGAAACATAGGAGTGGCTTTTGTGATAGAAGCAAGGCCTTCCTTGGGTGTTTTTCTTTCTTTCCAATTGTAGGGTACCTAGGCCTCGTTTGGGTTCAACTTTCAAAAGAGTTTTAAATTGAAAACACATAAAAGAATGTCACAATTGTTGTGCAAGCTTCTTTGGTTGAAAAAGTAGACCAAGAAGCCCCCCCCCCCAAGTACAACTCTAAGATAATTGTAACAAAAAGAAAACAAATACAAATTTTGCCAAAACAACACAACACAACAACTTACTACACCAAGCTCCATGAAAAACATGAATAAACCAATGCTTAAACAATAATTGAATCTACTTGCATCATAACACAAAACTAGTTAAGACTTTTGGTGATTCAAGAGATTTATTCACCACCAAAAACTTGCAAAATAAAAACCATGCGCCAAACTTTGAAATAAAACTTAAACATATCAAAAAGTTGCATCATCACAAAACAAATTTTGGAGTTTCAAAATCACCAAAATTGATTTGAGACCACACGTACATGGTTTTATACCCAATCCATGAAAAGTTTTGAATGTCATTCACATGGTTCCATTTTTAAACCCTAATTCTCCCACCTCTTCTCAATATTTTAAAACTCTTGTAAACATCATGACTCCATCATATGCCATGTTATTTAACAACAATCAAGATTTAAGAATAAAAAATAAAATATAAATATAAATAAATAAAAAACCTCCACATTACATGTTACTCAACACCTTTAATTGCATCAATCCACACCTTTCAACACTTTAAAACATGACACAAAGTAGGGTAATTGTACAAAATTAGGGCCCATGAAAGGTGAAGTCCAAGTTGGCCCTAATACCAATAATGCCCATGATTGAAGATGTTACACAAGATAAAAATTGATGATTTGTTTTCCCATGATATTTAGCAAATATCAATTGGATACTTATATCTACCATGGGAAAAAAAAATGACATGAAGCATTTTGGTAAATAGATTTTTTTTTTCCAAAATGTCCCATAGTTTTTTTTGTTCTATAAAAGAACATGCATGTATGATAAAATCTAGGTGGAGGTTTTTACTTTATAAACATAAGAACCCCCATGATGGCTCTCTATGCTTTTATTTCTCCCTCTCTTGGATTCGTTTTAGGTAGTCATGGCCACATGAGATGCATGAATGTATAAAATTATCCCAAAGATTTTCTTGATTTTTTTCCAACCTCTTGAATAAAAAACACAAGCTCAAATTCAAAAGAAGTAACTCGTAAGTGAGAAAACAATTATGTGAAATACCACTTTTCTTTTAATAATATGAAAATTATTTTTTTAATTTTAACTTGAAACAACATGGTTGGTTGCAAACCTTACTCCTTTGTACCTATGTTGTTGGATTCATATTAAAGTTGTAAAAATGATAAAATAAAATAATAAACTTACTTTAATGTTATTGGGTGAAAGCACACTACTATGGCCAAAAAATGTTGTCATAAATATTGTTTTTCAAAATTGTCCAACTTTCAACTTCCACCAAGCCAATATTAAAAGAGGTTTTCATAAATTATATTCAAAATAAGGTATTTCAGTTGCCAAATAATACAATTGTCAAAGAAAACTACATATTTTTTATTAATATTAAATGATTAAAGAATATATTGTGAGAAAATAGATGTTGTCACGATATATTATAAAATGCAAATATATTTTTTAAATGATTCAAATAATTGTAAAAAATAATGAAATATTTAATCATATATTGAATATGAATTGATTGTACCATTTCAATTACAATTGAAAATTTTGACTCATGTAATTTCACAAGAAACATGTGGACAAGTTTTTCATTCAAACAAGCATAAGTGTGTTGAAAAAAAACATTTTGTTGAAAATTTACTTTCATTTCAAAGACGACAAAAATGATGTTGGAGGCCTTTGTATCAAAATTTATTTATGCTTCTTAAAATGCTAGATGAAATCAAAGAAAAATTGCTCCCAAAATATACTGACAAAACAATACATTTTTTTTGCCTAAAATAGCCCCCCTTTAATGTGCTTTCACCTTATCACATTCACACAAAAGGGGTAAAAATTGATTTGACAAATGATGTGGCATTGGCATTAAGAAAGGGATAAATGTTTTGGGATATTTTAACCCCAAGAATAAATATCTTCATTTTTACTACATTTGGGATCAAGTTAGGGTGGAATAAACATGTTCATTTGACCCCACAATTTCAAAGGGTTAAAAATACCTCCTCATGTTCATAAGAACTTCTAACGTTGTCCTCACCAACATATTCTTTTTCATCTGAGAGAACACTTGGAATGGTGGGTAGCAACCCAAAAGAAATTCAACCTTTACAATTTGCTTAACATTATCAAACAACATACAAATTTTCAAACTAGCAAAAACATTTCAAGCAAAGGATACTAGAGTGCCCATAATGTTTGGACTTAAATGTAAACTTTTTTCAACCTTTATAATGTGGCAAAAATGATTGGGCATCATAAAATTCTCAAAATGACCACGCACATTTAGTGTTGGGAAAGTGCCCAAAATTGTTGAGCAAAAATGAAAATAACCAACCTTTATAATCTTCCAAGGTAGTTTATAATTCCAAAGTTGCCCCAATTTATTTCAAACCTTATGGATAAAATTTCTCCTTAATTTTATGAAAATCAAGAATTTTCAAGTTCCTAAATTTTTGAAAAAAAAGTTTCAAGCTATATAATCTATTTGAAATTATAGGGCAACATAAAATTCCCAAATTTTCAAAAACAATTTGAACATCTTAAAATAGATTTTTTAGGTTTTCTCCATAATGCACAATTTTTGGGCGCAACATGGAAAAAATTCCTAAACTTCCCCAAGTTGTTGAAACTTTTACATAGTTTGGAAAACCCTTCAATGTCAAATAGTGATAACATAAGATTAAATTAACCCCATCATAATACTCTAATCTATACATTTTGTGTGAACATAAAAAAAAGGGTTAGTTTATTGTTTATAGTTTAATCAATTTTTAACCCCCAAATCAAAAGAAGGTTAAATGGAATAAAACTATTATTACTAACCTTTGGTATGAATTGAATTTATGAAGAACACACACATTCTACAACCAACCTTAGGAGACAAAATACATTATGTTTGATTTTTCACCTCTTGGAGGATAATAATGTAAAGAAAGTCTTCAACAAAACATCCAACCATGATGTAATGTCAATGTGGCCAGTATTGTTTTTGAAAGTATTGTATGTGTTATCTATTGATGAAATAAGGTTATTTGTTTTGTTTTATCATGTGTTGAGATCTCCCAAACAATTGTAATGGTGTTTCATGCCACATTCTTGGTATCTTCAAAAATCTTTCTATGAGTGTGCACCGACTTGGTTTGAGATTATTTTGAATTACAGTGTGGATGCTATTGATTATTGAACCACTTTCTCAATGAAAATTAAATAAATTTGAAACAAAAAATTATAGAGGAGGTGTTATTGGTATTGTTGGAAAACCCTTGGTGTGGTAGATTTAATATAATTTATTTCACAAATTTTAAAACTAAAGCGTGGAAGATTTTGATTTTTGAATTGATTTTGTTGTTGGAAATTCAAAAAAATTACATAAATTGGGTTTGGAAGGAAAAAAATTGAGCCCTCAATGTGTTCACACTTGGGCCAACAACATAGGGTACATGAGTGGTTTTCCTATATTCACCACTTATCACACATGCTTGAAAAAACATTCTTCAATTGGACGAGTGCCATCAAATGCACCAAATTAGCAATTTGCAAGCCATACACAAAAGTATGGAAATAACAAAGTATTTCAACTATTCAAGTAGATCATGTTGAACATGATGATGATGATGGTCGCTTCCAAAAAGAAGGTCACAAAAGGGAAGAAACTCTTTTGAAAAACCTAATCCACAATTCCATGAATGAAATAATGGTATATTAACACATTCATCTAATGCTACCTACATTACTTTACCAACTACCTCCATCCATTTGAAGAGGAATGAATGACCCTATTAGAATCAAACAAGTTGGATGACATTCATCTTTCATCCTACAATGCTTGTGTGTGATTTGGAAAACAATGTGTCATATTATGCCCAAATTTTCATATTACACCCAACATTTTGTATTTTACCCAAACTTTTCATGTTTTGTTTGAACAATTCATATTTTGCATATTTTTATGTGATGGCATTAATCATTTGCAAGGAATTACAAAATTTTCCTATACACATTCATGGTTTGTCTTTTTCTCTTCAAGGGTTTACATAAGAAATAAATCATAGGATATGCCAAACATGTTTTGTGTATTGGCTTTTGATTATTTGCCATGAAAAAATGTGCAATTGTGGTGGTGAATGGCAAGCAAATGGAAAGTGAACATATCAAAAAAAATTAAACCCTACACCTTGAACAAAAAAAATTAGACACTAAGACTTGCATGTACAACCAAAAAAATAAAAAGTTGGAAGGGAGGGAAAGTGATGCATATTTTGTTCTAGATTGAGTAAATTGGAGTTTTCAACTCTTCATATACTACTTCAAAAAACTTATAAGTTGTAAGCACAATAGTTTTGAAGTTTCAAATCCTTTTAGAGTTTTCAACAAATGTAGAAAACTTCAACCCCCTCCCCCTAATCCATCTTATGATGTTGCATCGACAACATTTTGCTATCAAGGTTTCAATGATGTAAAGTTCACCCATTAAAAAAATTGTTCAAACTTCCTAAAACATTAAAGGCAATGACCATGTGTTGCACCATCTTCAAGTTTTCAAATCACAATAAATGAGTAATGAGCAATAATCTATGGGACTTGAAAGCAAAAATGGGAACAAATTATTAGTTTGGTGAAGAGGGAGTTCATTAAAGGCATAAGCATGAGAGTACATTTTTCAAATGTGTTCTTCAAAACTCACAAGTTGAAAAGTAAGAGAGAAAAGGAATTTACCCCATAATTTGGTTTTGATAAGGAGTTGAATTTGTTTTGGACATGGTAGAATAAGAAAATTAGTTTCTAACATATGCACCATAACTTCTAACCATTTTCCTTTAATGGTAAAAATGATGGGATCTTCGGTTGTTACAATCGAGGTGTGTAAATATCTAGCCTTTTTTATGGTTGTCTTCCCATGATAAAGATTACAATTGACATCATCATTTGTTGTGGAGACAACAATGTATAGGGCATGACATTTTGCACATAATTTTTGGAGAGGAAGGGTTGTTGGATTCAACACGGACAATATTCCAACAACCTAGAAAAAAGGTTAGATTTGTTAACCAAACAAATAAATTGTTAAATTTTTTTTATACAATCTATAGATGGGATGGAGGAAAGTAGTAAGATTATACCTCTCTCACAAGAGGTTGGTTGCTTGTCAACATGGTGTGTAGCATAAGCAACTGTGTTCAAACCCTTCATCAATTACTTTGGAAAATATAGTGTAAGGTTGTGTTTATAGGAATCAATCACTCGTTGTTATTGTAGTAACATTCTTCACCAAAACCATAGCACATTAATTGACATTTTTGATCTTTACTAATTGGTCATATTTAGTTTTGACTAAACTTCCAAAAGCAAAGACATCTTGATTAAATTCACCTTCGCTGGTAGCAACCATAAGCTACTTTTCATGGTTGCTTATTCCACCACCTCTAACTATTGTGACAATGACAACAATGGTGTTATTGGAAAATTTGGACTATAAGGACCTATCTTTAAATTCTTCTAGGGAATTTGTATGAAAAAATAGAGGAATTAATAGAGGCTGCAATGGTAAATGGTTGACACAACAATGGTAGACTCTACGTAATGAAAACTAACATGTTTCCTTTTTCGAACCCTTGTTATGATTTGGCCTCAATTTCAAAATTTTCTATTTTGACATAAAACCCTTTTAAGAGTAATTGTTCATGCGCATGAATGTGAAGGGATTTCACCCTTGGGGTGATTGTGGTCAAACTTGCTACATCAAGGAGTTCACAATAGAGATAGGTGTAGCTTGGATCATCTATGAGTTTTTTGGCTATTCGATTATAAGTCCCATATTGGTTCACGACTTTACTTTCAAAAGCCACATCTCAGACACCACAATCTAGATCATCTACACTAACAATGCACCTCCTTTTCTTGACAACAATAGTAAACGATGACACACCCTTTTTAGACAACAGTGAAAAATGATGACATTGTAAATAATAATCCAACAAGAAAATCTTACCTCAAGTGGTTGTAGGTCCAATGGGCTCCCCGGGTGGTCAAAGCAAAAGAACCAAACAAAAGGTCACAAGGTGGAAAACTACCAAAATGCACTAGAAAGCACACCAAGAAGAAAAGAACAACACTAGAGGAGGAAAGAAGCAAAAGAAAGCTCAAATCATCCAGTGGTGGCTAGGGCATGGAGCAAGCAAAAGAGGATGAAAGAAAGAAGAGAAGAAAAGTCCTTAGTAGTCTAGATGCCAAGAGTGGTTAAGTCAAAGACAACGTAAATGATTGCATGGATGCAAAGGTTTTTTTTAAAGGACCATATTGGCAAATTTGGCAAAATTTCAAACTTGATTTAGTCCTAGGGTTGAAAATTTAGAAAAAAACTAAAAAAAATCCTATTGTAGGGAATTATCACAACTTTCTAGGGGGAAGAAAATCATATATATTTTTTATCATCCTATAATTAAATATGAATTTTCAAAGTGCCTTATTTTGTGGACTTGAAGATTTGCTCCTTCACATTTACCACTGTCCTAGATTTTAGGAAAGACTTTCAAGAATCTTGAGCATCTTCAAGAATCTTTTTCTGAATGCCTTAGTTCAAAATATTTTAAAAATAAAATTTGGAATCAAATAACCCTTATTTTGTCCCCATCAGGTTTTTTTTTTTTTTTTTTCAAATTTGGCAAGTGTCAAAATGATAACAAGTGTCAATTTTGGCTATTTTTAGTTGAAATTGCACAAAAATTTCTGAAACCTACAACTTTTTCACAGTTTTTTTTGTCGCCAAGTTGCAAAAAATAGCCACAAAAAAGAATCAGCAGATTTTCTTTAGGTTAAATGTGTAAGTTTTGTCATTTTGGATTTTTTCAATAAATTTTACCTTCTCCGCCAACCAGACTTTTTTTTTTTTCAGTTTTGTGAGGAAGGTTGGTGATCGTTTAGGAGATAGGCCTTACCAACTTTGGTTACATGTTAGAGAAGGAACTCGAAAAGTTTTCAATACCCTTTATGTATCGGCGACAAATCACATGGGTAAACTAAATATGACAAATTTGGAAAAAAATTAGTCGCATCATGGCAAATGTTTTGTATTTCTCCCCCCTTAAAATCATGTAGAGTCTTCAAAACCCCTGTTTTTTTGTTGCAGAGTGGAGAATTTTTAGCAAAACAAAACATTGTTGCTAAGTGGCCAAAATTCATTGAAGAAAATAGAAAATAAACTAAAATAAAAAAAAGAAAACTCCACCCCTTGCATGCCCATTAATGTTCTTTTTCCCAATTTTGTAATGTAGTCACATTGGCATTTAGCCATAGGAAGATTTAGCCAAGTTTGGCTACAGGACAAGTAGGACAATAGAAATTTTTAAAACAGTGTTGTTTTTCAATGACTTAGAGTACCATGTAGTTTTTTTTTTTTTTTGTTTGAGTTTTGTTAGGTCTAAAATGTGGTGAAAATTGTCCTTATTTCCCTTTTCTAGTCAAAATTGCACCTTTTTTTTTTCACAAAACTTGCAACTTTTTCCAATTTTTTTTGGTTGCCATGTAGGCTAAATGTGGCAAACTAAGTCACATCCTTCATCCATCCATTCTTCATCCATCTATCCTTTTTTCTTCGCATGCTTATGATAGGTTAGTCAATAGTCAAACCTTATCCATTAAACTCTTCTCTCCAACCCTCACTCTTGTTCCCTTAAAAGCCTCTTACAGAGCCAACAAACTACCTTCCTTCATCGATAGACAGTACCTTGGCAGCTTTGACACTAATTAAATTATTTGTAGAAATGTTGAAAATTTCAAAAAATAAAAATAAATTCAAATAACAAAAGTTTTGTGGAAGAAAGTAGAGAATCTATTGAAATAATTTTTTTTTGCTGACATGAAATCTTCAAATTTCATTAATTATTTGACAGACTTGTGTTGAAATTGCCCTTGTACTATCGTATACATCTCGTGCTTCAGGTGCCAATTCAGTTAGCTGAACTATTGGGTTTGGATTCTGCCATGTCTCTGCACTTACTGCCGCCCCCCGCCCCCATCCACCTCCCATTGACTCTCAAATTGTTGGCATTGTTCTCTTGGGTTCATCTAGGATAATCAGTCACTCAGCTTCTGCCTGAAACGGAAAAAGAGCAAATGACATTTCAGCTTGAAACCTTAATAATTAGTATTGAATGAACAATAGACCAACCACTTCAAGACGCTACTGAATTGCAAACAGTTTGCATCCAATAGACCAACCACTTGAGAGAAGGCTACTGAATTGCAAACAATTTGCATCCAATAACAAAACAGGACCAAAGAATCATTGTAACAAAAAGTCCAGAAGTCAGTTTGTTGTTCTTACTTTTGTGTCAACTTGTCAATTTGTGAACTGTAATTTGTAAATCCACTTGTCCTCCACAACGTCCACAACAGTATGGCTCTTATGAGATGCAAACACCCAATTGATCAGTGGAATGGAATGAGGGAGCACCCATCAATTAAAGTGACAAATTGAGTTCATTATAAGTGTACAAAAGCGTTGAGAAGGAATATTGCACATGCAACACATACAGTAGATTGAAAGGAAAATCCTCTTCATTTTGCATAGTGGGTGCAAGGAAATTGCATAGAGGTTATGGACATAACAGTTCATGTGAGAAGGTTTCTGAGAGCTACATATCTAGGATTCATCTTGGCCACATTGGAGGCAACTATGAATGAGGCAGCTAATTTCTTTCTGGGGAGCTTATCATTCCATCTTGAAGCATTTTTCCATGTTTGATCAGCAATCCAGAAAACTCAAATGTGTCAAATACAGTGTTTTGAATGAAAATTTGACTTGCATTTGGCAAATACAAACCTCAGTGACCAACACGTGGTCCTTTATATCTAAGTCAATTGTTTGCATTAGAGCAGGGAAAAGGCAGTGAGGTCAAATAGATACTAGAATCACTTGGCTTTTGTTCCTAATGAGTATGTGAAACCTATCTATTGCATGGACTTAATGTCAATGAAATTGTTCTTTAA
>Ga0116228_10004527_pt1 | contig 12336 bp, 9 predicted proteins | sample S1TSphfallax_2_FD_89694 | JGI IMG/M metagenome (GOLD analysis project Ga0116228, IMG submission 89694) | Host-associated microbial communities from peat moss isolated from Minnesota, USA - S1T2_Fc - Sphagnum fallax MG | ecosystem: Host-associated > Plants > Peat moss > Unclassified | place: USA...
ACCTTTTTCTCTTCCCCGACTTTCTTTCCTTCTTCCGCCACTCCTCGTTTGTTTTCCGTAATCCGCTTAAGATTTTGTATATCCAGAGAGTCTTCTGTCTTCAAGTGCATGCGCCCCCCACAAACAGCCCCGCGTTGCTTGCCGTTAGGTTTCTTGCAAGAATGGCATGAAGATGGATGTGTGTGCATGCCGTTGCTGTACTCAATGCCATTGCACTTTGCAGAATTGGTTCTCGTTCATCTTTTGTTTTTGTTTGATGCTGAGGCAAGCAAGGGAGGATGGCAGACTGGAGCTTTGGAGGGATGAGCATGTGAAGTACTTGAAGAAGGGATATCAACACTTGAGCTCCACATATTCTGTTCTTGACTCCAGGTGAAGTGCAATTGTGCAATTCAAGTGAGCTTGAAAACTCCCAGAGAGACTCTTGGACTTCCAGATGATCAGCAGAATTCTTCATACAGAGATGCAATGATCGCCGCCCTTTGTTTGGACAGTATCTGTCACTGACAAACAGTCGATGATGACTTGTGGATTTTTCTGCAGTCGACCATGGTTATGCTACTGGATCTTACACTCATTGGCAATGCTCAATCAACACTACAGTTCGGCAGTATGCAATCGATCAATTGATTTCCTTTCACGATGCCAGGTTTCTAGGCTTTTTCCATGTCCCCCACCAGAAAATTGTGCCAAGCTTTTGTTGCATGTGGGATTCAAAAGTTGCTTTTTGCATGAAGACCCAACAGACAAAAGCTTAGAACAAATGTGCAGGTAGCAATGCAAACATAAGAGTTGGAGATCAGAGTTTCCTTTGCAGGAATGACCATGAAGATGGAGCTTTTTTATGGCTAAGTTATTTTGTCTATGTGTCATGTGCAGGACAAGCATGGTGGCTATGGTGGAGGTCCTGGGCAGGTAGGTAGTAGATTCTATCTCCACAATCAAATTGTGTCAATACTCAAATGCTTCATCACTGCAGGGATCTGAATTGTGCTCTGCATCAACTGGCACTTCCAAAATGTCTGAGTTTCTGCTGCCATTTGTACAATACCAAAGTGAGGATTTGCTTTTTTCATTGGCATCAGGTATATCTAGTGGGATAGAGATGCTTGTTGACATGGTTTTGGTTTACCTTGTGGGGGTCATGCGTAGATGCCGCATTTGGCAACAACTTATGCAGCAGTGAATGCCCTTGTAACCATGGGTGGAGAGAAAGCACTTGCGTCCATTGACAGGTTCTGGGCATCATGATAAAACTTTCATAAACCCTTGTAAACTTGCAGATCTTTGGATTTGTTTCTTCCTGCATCTCTCAAAAATCTTGAACTGTCCAGCCCTGGCTCTTGCCAATTTTGGGATTGTTGTGGAGCTTGGATGGTTGATATGGTGGAGAAACATTTGATAAAAGGCATACTGTCTTGTGAGCAGAGAGAAGACGCTGCAGTTTTTCCTCCGCATGAAGCAACCATTTGGTGGCTTCAGGTGCGATTCTGCCATTTTGTCTTCTCATAGTTTGTGCGGAGAACTGAGCTGGATCAGCACTGATGTGATGAATCTTTTCATGGTTTTGATCTTCCTTCCACTCAAGTCTCATCAAGAAAGCACAGCCATTGGAATTAGAAACAGGTTGTTGAGATGACAATGAGATTGCTAATGGGGGGATTCTTACTTTTTTTGCAGAATGCATGATGAAGGAGAGATAGATGTTCGGGGTTGTTACACAGCTGTCTCTGTATGTACTTTGTCCTGAATTGAAATATTCTCTTGCATACTGGAGGGCAACTTCTTTCTCTTCTGCTTCCATTTTGTGCATAGTATGCTCTGGGTATTGGTGGTTAGGAGGTCCATTATGATGAGAAGTGGATGGTTCAGTGAGCAGTACTGATGGGTTTTAGTGTCTGCATTTCAGCAATATCTCTCTCCAACTGTCATGAACTTAATGAAATCTCTGCAAGCACACAATCATCTCAACAGCATCCCAACTCTAGTTGACAGTAAATTTCATGTGAATTAGTTGTTGTTTTACAAGACTTAATGAGTGTTAAGTTGGTCAGGTTGCACACATTTTGGACATAATGGTGCCAGAGCTTCTGGAAAACATTCCTGAGTATATTTGCAGGTATTCTTCCTCTTCAACAGGTCTTCCAGCACCCCAGTATCTGGTCTTGTGATACAGCACTGCCAGTTGTGTTGCATGACAGGCCTCAGTGTCATCTGCCACAGGGTCTTGACTAAAGGGCAATTTACCCTACCAAAAGGTTACGGAGATATAAAACCTCCTAGGTTATCAAGCAGGTCTATGCAAGTGAAATGATGACACTGCACACTCAAAACATTCAACCTTTGGCTGACACAGCTCCATGTTGTGTTGCAGCTGTCAAACATATGAAGGGGGCATTGGTGGTGAACCAGGTGCTGAAGCTCATGGCGGGTAAATTCCCCAAAGAAATCTTTTATTCTTTGTTTTTATCCAATGGTTGCTGGTTTATGTGGATATATTTTTTGTTGTGATATCTGGTTGTTTGGGCTCATAAACCTTCTACCTAAGTTTAAAGATACTATGAAACACTAAAAAGTTGTTCCAGCTGTGTCATAACAATTGATTCAAATTAACTGTTGGAATGGAACATTCCACATCATCAGAAGCACACCTTTGGTAAGAGTTGTCACTATAAGTCTATTTCACTTGTGACCATTGTGTCATTTGAGCTGACTGGAGAGCTGAGCATAGAAACAGGTATTTTCTGACTTCCTCATTTTACACCAGTTTTTTTACCTGACCTTCCAGCCTGAGCTCAAGTTTTCTTCATCTAATATCAGATTTGTGGTTGGTTATTTATGTTTCAAAGGTACACATATTGTGGACTGGCAACACTTGCACTCATGAACCGAGTTGAAGTTCTTGACCTCCCGAGCCTTGTAGTATGATTCATGGCCCTCTTCCTAGGGTTGCTTTCCCTCATAACTTTAAACTACCAGATTTGTGCAAGAACAGTAAGGGACTGCATTGTGTTATAATTGCCTATTAATTTGATACCTGGAGAGTAATGCAGACTTGAAAAGAAGTCAAAATTTGAAGCAGATGATGATGGGGGAGGGGTGGTGAAACAGAACTGGGTGGTCTTCCGGCAAGGTGCAGTTGAAGGAGGATTTCAAGGCCGTACTAATAAGCTTGTTGATGGATGCTACTCCTTTTGGCAGGTTCTTTTCTCACCAGTATTTTAGGATATACAGTCAGTCAATAACAATGTGTGATTAAAATATTCTGTCAATGCTGATTTTGTCTTTTAAATTGTGTAAAGGAAAGTAGGTATTAGTAAAAGATTGGTTTCTTCCTGAGCATTTGTATCCACAAGCAATCAATCCAACTGTTGTGCAAACTATGGGTGCTCCAAATTGATGATTGACAAAGATGTTCAAGTTTGGATGATTGGATGTCTTTATTTATCATGATCGAGTTCTTCCTGTTGCTTCTTATGACAATATCTTCATGTTGCTTCCAAAAATGTGACAGAAACTCAGGAAGCATATTTTTTTATATTTGTTTCTCCTATGTTTTGACCAGATTAAATTTTACTTATTTCTACCTAGTGGGAAGTGATGGCAGTTTATCACTGCCATTCATGATGGTGGTCACAATGGCATGACTGCACTAGTTTTCATTAGTGTGTTTGTTTTTGTTTGACAAGAAATTACACAACCTTTGTTTGGTTATCTTCCATGTTTATTCTGGGGTTTCTCTCTGCAATCATATGGATATTCCTTCTCAAGTATCTTGGTGCAAGGGATTGTTATCAAGTGAAATTTAATGGGTTCTTTGTAGGGAGGAGTGTTTTCGCTTCTGCAAAGGATGATGCCAGAGCTCATCTCTCAGCAAGAGGGATGGAATGGCCCACTGTTGGCAGCTAGTCAAGGATTTTCAAGCACATCTGATGCATCAAACTGTGGTACTCTTAACACTAACTTTGTGTCTATATGCTGTCATTGAGAATGTATGTTAGGAATATCCCTTTAAAGCTCTGTAAATTGATGAAAGCCAACTGAAGGAAGGCAGCACATGTCCCAGATGAGGAGACACTAAACAAAGCCTCAGAGGCTAGTGTAAGGAGAGGACAGGAAGGTCAAGAAGGAATTGTGGATGGATTGCCAGCTTCTAGTCAGAAAATGGAGGCCTTCGATCTTGGTGAAGGAAGTAAAGCTTCAAGCAATGCTCAGGAAAGCAGAGCTTCAGGGAATGGTGGGAAAGATGAACCCAAAGTGAAACCTGAAGCATCGACTCCTCACCCATCACACATTCCGATGCAGCATGTTGTTGAGAGAGAAGGAGCTGTTACAGCAGAATGGTTATTTCCAGTAACTGATACCCAGATTAAGAGGCCCCCCATTGCAGTCACAGTTGAGGAAGTAGCAGGAGATGAGACTGAGGGCTCAGTTGATGTGGAGAAAGAGAAGAGGACATCACAAAGGCCAACTGTCATAAATCAGTTCATGAGCACTGATGACCAGTTGCTTTATGGGCCATTATTCAATGCTCAAGCGCTCCAAGGCTACATTTTGCTCTGTTGCCAGGTAGTCACCTTCATTAATTTTCCTCATTTTCTTCTTCACACACATATTTGTGTAGTCTTCTTTCTTTCACCTTGTGTTTCTCCATGCTCTTCTGCCCCATACTCTTTTCTTTGCATGTGTTGTCAGAAGCACCAGCAATGGATCACTGATGTGAAGTTTGTTTCTGTTTCTGCAAAGGTATTGGAAGGAGGACTGCGAGACAAACCAAAAAAGTCAGCTGATTACTACCACACTTGTTATTGTCTGAGTGGTCTCACATTAGCTCAAGATTCTGCCTCACACCGCATCAATGCCCCCCCGCCCCCAAGAGCTGTGTTAGGTCCTTACTCTAACCTACTTGAACCTGTGCATCCTCTTTGCAATGTAGTTCTTCGTCGATACTATGAGGCTGTTCGTTTTTTTAGGCATAGTCCTCCAGTGGCTTCATATCTAGGATGAAGCAAAACAAGGATTTAAAGAAATAGGCCTGAGTTTTGGATACAGATGTTTACTGTAAACTGCAGTGCCCTGTTTATAGCAGAAACAACTCACACCCTAGAAGTTTTGCCCCTTTGGAAACTCTGATACAGAATAACCCTGGAAATTGTTGTAAATAGAAATGAGCAACACAAAAAAAAGCTGTTATCTGGTGAACAGAGGTGAACAGGAAAGAAAGCCACAAACAAAGAGAGTTAGAGGCTGGAAATCGTGGGTGAAAGAAATCTCTCTCATGGTCTCCTGAGTGTTGTCATGTGAATTCAGTGAGAAAGAATCTGCTTGACATGTCCTTCCTTTAAACCAGCTCTTTGTTTTGCTGTCATGAGATCTAATGAGATTTTCCTGCTACAAACTCTTAACAAATGTGGACAGATCCTAGAAAGAACGATTAACATTTCTAAGCTGCCTGGGAAGATGTGAATAGAATACCACTGCTATAGAATACTGTAGTACCTTAGTGGCTTTTGACACAGAAATGCTGAAATTTTCAAAATTTTTTTTTTTCAAAGAATTGTTTTTGTGAAGGAAAATGAAGAACCTTTTGAAATAATCAAGGAATATTCTGCTTTCTGAAATGGAATTTTCCAATATAATTAATTATTTGGCAGACATGTGTTGAAGCTGCCCCTGTACTAATACTATGTATGCAATGTGCATCATCACCTTTCTGGTGACTAGATTTCTTCACTGCAAATCTGCAAGAATGTAACTGAGGTTGTGATGACGTTACAATGCTCCTCCTTGGTTGGTATGAAAGATTCATGAGGTGTGTCATTGCTGTCCAGTGCTGTATCAGTCTCCTACAACTGCAAAGAAGCAACTCCTCAAGAATAGCTATTAGGACACTTGAGTCCACAGATCTATTTCATCAGACAAGCAGATATTTAGGCCTCACTTTCTTTTTTTCCTTCTTTAGAAGCACAACAGCGGACCTGACCTGACATGCTTTTGGCACCCCCAAGCCAAGCTCATTGGCAGAGGGCTGGCATGAGTCTCACGTGCACATGACTGGGTTGCACCCAGGACATTTTTTGAGGTTTCAGGGTTCCAGAATGGGCTATACCAGTGAGCCATCATCCCTGGGATGTTTGGGCCTCACTTTCATAGTATCTACATAGCTTTTCTTTTTGGGTAACAATGGATTTTGACATCACCATGACACAAATTGACCTGGGTTCCTTGTAACATGGGACATTTTAACCCAAGAACCTCATACAGTTTAAGGGAAGAGAGCCAAGGGGAACAATCAGGAGGTGAAACGACCAGGAATGGCAAGAGGCTTGAGGGTTCCAACCAATGTTGGGTCGATACCAAAGAACACCCAGGAGCCCTGATGGATGTCTGACCACTTCTTTTCCAGGTTCTGCTGTATGTGAATAAGGTGGATATCCAAATGGTAAAAAGAACTGACAGAGCAAGTCCAGAAAAGAACTGGCATTCTCAGCTATCCAGTCCCGAGTGGGTTGCCAACTCAGGGTTAGAGTTTTAGGTTAAGGTTAGATTTTTGAAGGGCAATTCATGACTAATTTATTTTCCAATTTATATCACCCTAATCAAAGAACCAATTCCACATATTCAACTAATATGACATCAGAGAGAAGAGTTTGACAAACATCCAGTGGTAGAAACAAAATAAGACTTTAACAACCTTAAAGAACCCACCTGAACTGATCTTTAAAAACAGTGATAACCATCCATCACTGATTCTAACCCTCCCTTTATGTAAAGAGATTATAATACATTTCATTCTTCAAAAGTTAAGCTAGAGAAAGAAAAACTGTAGCTGAAAACGAAAAACAATGAAGACTAAAGGAAACTGCCACCTTAAACGAAACAATAGAAATGTGGAATCTCCTGAAAACAGGAGATGACTACACCTCTTGCTAGGGAAGGTAGAAAAATTAACACAGGAAAACAACTATACAATCTTCATGCAATGAGCGAAGTAAGGCCCAATTACTTGGAATGGGAGACAAGGAGCACACAAGCACTTGGAATGACAACTATTCCATTATCCAACTGTAAAAGTTGGTTATGAAATGTGGAAAAGAAAAGAAAAAAATCAGTATTAATGTTCACAACAGTTGTGAATGTGTGGATAAGGGGGGGCAAACTTCATGCCCCTCAAGATGCACTCAATCTCAAACATGAGACCCTCCTGTCTAATGCAATCTAACAGAACCTGACATGAGGATATGAGCCTGATGAAAATACATGACTCATGCTTGATGCCAAAGTCCAGATCTCATGACCCATCTCTGCCCAGAGTCATTTTCAATTTGACATGGAAGCAGTCATTCATGACAAACCATGTCTTCATAACTTAATCCTGTCTCTAATCTCTGCATCCTCATCAACACTGGTTTGGAAATCCTGCTCTCGCAGCACAGTCAATAATTCTCCTAATGGCATCCTAGGATGCATTACCTCCACTGGAACTAACTTCTATGCCTTTGGACACATGACCTGGGAAATAACCCAGGATTTGGTTAAACAGAAGACAAGGTAGCTCTCTTATGATGGTACTGATGGCAAGGCTCTGTACTTGTTATCCTCACCCATTGTCATTGAGTTGCGTTTAATGATGTACTCACTGAAAAACACTGCCATAGGCACTGCAACCAATAGACCCCACACTCCAAGTGTATGCTCTGCAAAAACAAGAACGCCAAGGGCCAATAGTGGATGCAGCTTCAAATGTGCTGCAGCAAGAAATAAGTAGTTCAGTAAATTCAATGCCCTAACATTCCACACCTGATTAGAGAAGGCAGCAGTGTGCATGCCCTGGTGATCAGGGTAAGAGGATCACTGCAGTTTCATGCCATCTCAGTTGGAGCAGTGATATTTCTGATTACATTGATAACACATAATAGGATAATACAGAAGCAAGCATTCCTAAGAAGGGTGGGGTACAGCATAAACACCTGAATAAATAACAGGGTTAAGGATGTAAGCTTCAACAGCATGAATGAGAATCACCATGAGCACAACCAAGCCCAGCTGCAATAGCCCTGACCTGCAACCCGATAGCAAATGTGACGCATATTCTGAGAAATTGAATCACATCTCACAATTCTGAGATCTACTCATATTTTGTCTTCTGTATAATGTCTTCCAACACTCATACTCTGGGCCATGGAGGTCAAAACAAACTGGAAGTCATTATGATTTCTTACTCTGTGAATGCAACAAGGCCAATTGGAACAGTGGAAATGATGACTCCCGCCACTGGCACAAATGAACAGAGGAATACCAACACTGACAAGAATCCCACACCAGAAACTTGCAAGACAAGAAGGCCCAAGGCTGTTAAGGCAGTGTTCACCACTGCTATGGCACTCTGTGCTTGCATTGCCTTCCCAAAAATTGCACCAAAAGTTCCTATCTGCAATTAAACAAGCAGAGACTTCTGTCAAAATCCTTGCCATCATTTGGGCATTCCACGAGGCAAGTTAGAGAGGAAAACTACTGAAACATTTTGTAAAGAGAAGGATGAAGTTTACCACAGGTGCAATTTCTTCATATACAATGGAGAGACGTGATTGCTTGAGGGATTGTACACCTCGCCTTATTGCTGGCATATCCCAGACAAGCATGAAAGAAAAAATAAGGCTCACCAGACTCTGCAACCAGCAAAAACACAGCAGATTATAAATCTGAATTGCCGCTCAAATGACAAGCATCTCCACTTTGATCACTCCAGATGCTTCAGGCACTCAATAGCCCAGGCCAAAAAGTGCATTGAACCTAAGTTCTGTAAGACTGATGCATATGGCTGTGAAACTGGAAGATGAGACAAAGATAAAAGCATCCTTGAAACAGGAAGGAATGCAAGAAAGACCTCTCTGTGGTTTCTTCGGCATCACTGGCAGCAAGAACAGCTGCTGTCCAGAATCCTCTGGAGACAATCTAAACAAGCAACTGGGAATAAAGAACTGCACAAATGGTGCCATGAAACATACCAATGTACCTGCAAGGCAAACCGACTGGTTGCAGAGATGAGTGTGGCTAACCACACCACCATAGCCCCTGCATACTCTTTGATCATTTGCTGCAGAGCCCTCAACCTTTGTGTTCTGCTGCCTGCAACTGATTCCTGACAAACAAGTCATCATCCCAAATCTTAATGGAATAATTGTTGTTTTCTAAGCACCACAACTTGTGTACATGTACAGGCTTCATGAAAAGTCTAGTATGACACAGCCTTTCATATCCTTGGCAGGGTGTATATACCTCTTTCTACAGTGAGACAACATGTAAGATACTCAACAGAAGAGCATGCCTGTATCAAGATTGGAAACCTACCATCACAACTGTGTCAGGCTTGGTCATGACCAGCAAGAATCGCTCCAACTGACAAACAAAGACCATCAAACAGGACAAAAAAGGGCTGTTCAGTATAAACCTGCAGCAAACTTTGCTGAACAACCACTATATAGATGGAAAAGAGGGTCATGGAAAGGAGTTTTATTATCCAATGAGAAATACCTGATCAGTGACATTCTCACCCAATGCACTTCGAAGTTTATCAGAGACCAATGTGTAGGGATCCTCAGTCTGCTTCACAAAATGACACATTTTCCAGATATTTGTTCAAATCAATACTCTGTGTTCATCCATGCTACCTCCAAGAGGAAGAAACCATCAAATCCAAGACTTTAAAGAGATCATTACCTCAAAAATTAACAACTAAGCTAGCAACAGATTGCCCCTTCAAGGGCTAGTGTCCATCCAGACCTGTACACCTCTAAGTCTTGATGACCAAATGATATGAATACAGAAGGGCATACTTCACCTGGATCCGTGCAATGAGTTTGGCCCCTTCTTGAGTGAGGCGGGGTATGTACATGACACCAACACCTATAAGAGCCGCAAGAATAACCACATACATGGTGGCTACCAAAAGCCGACGCCTGCCTGGTAAATAGTCCTCGGCCCATGAAACAACTGAGTTTCCAATCACTGACAATACTACAGTTCCCATGATGATCTGTCCACCCACACAAATACAATACAGGGTATAACTTCTACACAAAATTTCAGAGTTTAATTTGACATGGCAGATAAAACTGGGAGAACCAGCAATTTCGAATTCTGAGGTGAAGACTACACATCTAGCAACCCACATTAATCTGGCGACTTGTGATCACTTACACACAGAGCTTGGATTCGAAAAATCAAGAAATTTCAGCCAGAATTTCAGTGCAAAATATTGGAAGATTCCTGAAATTCCTCTGAGACAAGGAGGAGAACTTACCCCTACAAAATCACGGAGCTGGAACATGGTGATAACAACAGCAGTCCACACAGCAAGGCGCTGGAATGGGACACGCCTTGACACAGATCCCAAGTTCACAACAATATAAGGATCAGGTTTGGCACCATTCATGGAGCTCATATTTGAGTCTGTGAATTCTTCATCAACTGTGGTTTGAGCTGCAGATGTCACACCTGCATCCATTGAGCTGTCCCAGGCTTCAAACCTTGTCAACGGATGCTGGTTCCATGACCTAAAAACCCCTGAGTTCTGAAATTGCTGATCATTGCTGCGTACTCCAGCATTGCCTGCTATAAAATGCTTCCTGAACTGAATCTGTCCCAGCATGAAACCAGGTATCAGGTGACCATTGCAAAAGGAAAAAAGCATACAAGCAAAAGACCTTAGACCTGGGTATTCCAAATGAGAAATGTGAAGGAAAAGAGGTTGCAGAGAGCAGACAATGGCAAATATCCATTCCAATAACTTTGTTCCATAGACCTAAGCCTCGGTATCGGCATATGACAGAAACCCTAATCCAAACAAGTCTACGTAGACTTAGTGGTGCTGCTGTGTCTGCTACAACTTCTTTTACCGTAAAACCCTGGCATGATTTCCATTACCTGGGGGCCTATTGCAAGACCTAAAGTCACACTTTCAGTGGTCTAAAGCTCAAGTCCGTTTTGCTGCCTCCATGATTGCAATAACACATGAATTCGTTGATTTTGGCAATTCCCTGAGTGTTGAACGCCTTGCTAAAACCTCAAATGGACGACCTCTTCACTGGCGAGTCTCCTTAGCATCGAACCCGTGACAAAGCAAGGCACTGGCTACATACAAAGAAGAGAGAATAAAAGGAATCGAATGTATCCATCCACGTAAATAGCGCACAGAGAGACTCCGATTGAACTACCCTGTCGGATTCTAGAAGACGGAAGAGGAATTTCTCCCCCAAAACAGTCCTGACAAGGGGCTGCAAAATAGGTACCTGGCTGAAACACGCCATGCAGAGGGAGAGCCGCGGAAACAGGAACCGGGATCGTTGCCGCCGCAGTCCTAGAAGCCAAGCACGCGATCCGAGCCTGTTAAGTCCTTTGCGAGAGCAGGAGTAGGATACGGAGAGCTGATACGATGCCCGAGTGCAAGGACAGGTAGCCGAACCTGCCATCGCCATCGCGTGCCCACCGTACCCTCCCTCTCTCCGTTTCCTCCCGCCGCTCTCCCCCTTATCTCTCTGTCTCTGACAATCCCTCACCGCAATGCAATCTCTCAGTTCTCCATTACCTGAAGAATTGTCAACTCCGCAGCATCAGTTTCCAGAGTACAGAAACCAACAGCATTCGGCATCAAAACACATAGAACAGAGAAGAAGGGACAAAAGAGACGAGCGCTGTACTTGGTGTCGTTGCAGGGAGGAGGCGAGAAAAGGTGCGGCATCGAGAGAAGCGAAGAAGACACACACGACAAGCGGCACGCTCAAAACATAGTAACGAAAAGCGCCAAAAGAGGAGGAGGAGGCAACACTGCGCGTGTTGCAACGCGAGCGAGCGAGAAGGGACGGGATTAGGGCGGAGTCCAATCTCACAAAATTTGAAGTCCGAAATTTGAAGCCCTTGGCCAATCCCGACACTTTTCCTGGGCCCAGCCAGGCCCATCGATTATTAATACGTTATGGTACCCCTCTCCTCACCCCCTCTTCCCTAACAAACCAAACCCAAAAAAGAAAGAAATACAAACTTGCACAAGTAATGCAATTTTGATAATTTTCACAACGAATTTAGAGATGACTTGATTTAAGACTTTGTTTAGGGTTCCATCTCCATTACACACAATTAAATAATTATGTTTTGGTTTAGTATTAATTTGTTCAACTATTGCACATGGTTCAAGATAGAGATAATGTAACATCAATTTTGTGCAAGAAATCAAATGCAATAACTTGCTTAAAATGTAAGGTCAAGTTCATGTTTTTTATAATGAAATTATTCTTCATTATTTAGACAACTTGAACCAAACAAGATAGCACCCCCTAT
>Ga0116228_10004528_pt1 | contig 12335 bp, 16 predicted proteins | sample S1TSphfallax_2_FD_89694 | JGI IMG/M metagenome (GOLD analysis project Ga0116228, IMG submission 89694) | Host-associated microbial communities from peat moss isolated from Minnesota, USA - S1T2_Fc - Sphagnum fallax MG | ecosystem: Host-associated > Plants > Peat moss > Unclassified | place...
CCTCCCGCTTGCCTTGATACGGTTTTGAGTCTCAATCTATGCCCATGCAAACCGTCAAATTTCGCCTGTATGAGCCCCGTTTGGCCCCGCGCCGCACGAAAATCGCCGTGCCCGGCTGGGCCGGCGAAAAAGAACCACGTCAAGACGGCGCGCATGAACATCCCTGGCACTGCCTGCCGTTTATTGAGGGCACGCAAGCCGGCATCGAGATTTTCTATCCATATGACAACGAACTGCACGTCACACGCCGGGATGGCGGCCCGCATTTCGCGGGTGATTTCGGGCCGGATCCCGCAACCGGCATTCAATGGCCGCCCTTCCGCGCCTTCGGCGCGCAATACTACACCTACCAACTCCTGCTCGACCTGAAAGTGCCGGAAGGCATGGCGGTGCGTACTGAGCCGCACCCGCGCTATTACACCAGCGCCGCCGATGACGTACCGCTCGCCGTTCCCGCCGCCTTGCGAACCAGCTGGTGGCCGATGATCGCCTTCGTGGTCTTCAAAACCCCGCCGGCCGGCATCACCCATATCTTCCGGCAGGGCGAACCCTTCATGCAGCTACTGGTGCTGCCAGCCGAAACCCCGTTCGAACTCGTCCCCATGGACACTGATGAAGCCGCTGAGCGCGAACTGCAAGGCCGCCGAATCCACGCCAGCCGCGACACGCTGGCCAAAGACAGCACCTGGACTTCATCCACCAACACAGTCTTCGACGGCACCTACCGCCACATCCTCGGCGCCGCCCGCGCCCGCGACAAATCTACCGGCGAGTGATACCGGACGTTATAAAGTTTGACGCTTGGTAAGTAAGGCTAGGGGGCTTTGCCGCCTAGAACCCCCACTAAGGGCTGAGCCCTTAGAACCCTTTACGGGCTGGTGGAGAGAGGGGCCGCCGCCGGGCGCGACAACGCCCGGAGGATGAAGGCCCCTCTCTCCACCATCAGCCCGCATTAATGGATTTCTAAGGCTGCGCCTTAGGCGGGGGTCCAGGGGGCAGAGCCCCCTGGCATCACTGTCCCAAACGTCAAACGCCATAACACCCCGTTAAAACCCGGCATCAACCCCCGCCGCGGACGACGCCCAGGCCCGGCACCACAATGGTCACACCATTATGGTGGTGATGGTGATGATAATCCGGCGGCGGCGGCGGCGGATAATAGGCGTGATGATGATGGTGGTGGTGGTGATGGTGATGATAGTAACCGGGCGGCGGTGGCGGCGGCCCTTGATTATAATTGTAATACTGAACTTCATGCACCATAACGCGAGCCTGGGCTTTTTGCAGCAGCTGCGCGTTGCTGGCCCTCAACAATTCGGCTGCGTTCGGAATCGGCTTCAACAGCTCGGCATAGGATGATACTTGCATCGCCTGTGGGGGCGTCTGTTCTGGGTGGGCCGCCTGCGCGGTGCCCATGGTGGCCAGGCTGGCAATCACGCCAACCAGCCCCGCGGTGTTCTTCTCCATGGTCTTCCTCCGATTTACCGCTGTTACATAGGCGCGGCATACCGGCGTTTTTATGGCGGTTGCGGCCTTTCATCGGCCACAATCCAACAATGTCGAAAACGTAATTCACGTGTTATATACTTTATCAATCTAATCCGCCGCGGCCCCCAGAACTGTCCCGTCCGCTTGCTGCAACAGTACCGCCATGTGCTCGCCCGCCGGCTTTGGCATCGTGTACGTCATCCCCGTACCGGTCCAACCGCCAAGGTTCGTAATGCTGCGCACCACGTTCACCTCCTTCACCGTCGCGCCGCCATTCTCCCCGCCGCCGATCTGCGTGGTGTGGGTTCCATCAAACCCGAACAGCCATATCGTCGCCGTACCGCTCCCAGCGCCCACGCTCACCGTCACCCTATCAGCCCCTGAAACCCGCACCGGCACACCAGGTCCCTGCGCCGCCGCTGCTTCCTGGATTGCCGCTGTCACCGCCGTTCGGTCGGACCCCACCATGCCGGCCGTCCCATCCACCACCGCTTCCGGTGTATACACATCCTGGCTGTGCTGCACGCCGGCGTAAAAACTCTGCCGGTCCGTCGCACCCGCCAGCGAATACATGTCCGTCCAGGCCGGCCCGTTCCAATATGTCACATGGAAGGCCAGCGCCAAAACATTGGGGTCCGTCTTCAATTGCGCGAGCAACGCCTCCGCCGGCGGGCATGACGAACAGGCTTCCGAGGTGAACAATTCAATCACCACCGGCCGCGCCTGTGCCGGCAGGGCGGCAAAAAATATCAGCGCCAGAGCAATAAAAAATCTCATGAGCCAGAGAACCAGTTATACCCCTGGTCCTCCCAATACCCGCCCGTATAAACATTCCCCACCGTGATCTGCATGACAGATTTCGGATTCTTAAAACCCAGCTTGGTCGGAATCCGCAGCCGCACCGGCGCGCCAAAGGCCGGCGTCAGCGGTGCGCCCAGAAAATCCAGCGCCAATATCGTCTGCGGGTGCAAGGCGGATTCCATGTCGATGCTGGAATAATATCCGTCCGCGCATTTGAAGGAGACATATTTGCACGTGGTATCCGCCCCGACACGCCGCAAGAATTCACTAAAACGCACGCCGGCCCATTGCCCGATCACCCGCCAGCCTTCCACGCAAATCAGCCGCGTGATTTGCTGCTCCTGCGGCAGCGCGCGCAACGCCGCCAGCGTCCAAGCTGCGGTCTGCTGAATCTGCCCGCCGAGTGCCAGCCGGTACGTCGCCGGGTCCACCACCGGCGCCTGAGAAATATCGTAAAACGCATTGAACCGCGGCGGATTGGTAATCTGGTCCGGCGAAAATGTCGGCGCCAGCGTATGCGGGTCGAACAGCGCCTGCTGAACCCGGTCGTTGAAGGCCGACATCATGTGCAAAAACTTATCGGCCAGATCAGGGTTTGATGGATCATCATAATCGCAGGCGGGCAGGGTGCTCACCACCCCCAGCGCCATCGCCCGGGCCAAAAGTCTGCGCCGGCTCAAATCCAGCTGTTTCAAGATTGCGGGTCCAGGATTTTACCGCCGGTGATCATCGGCGGCAGTGATTTCGGCACCAGAATCACCAGCAGCACATGGATGACAATGAACGCGGCAATTGCGGCCATGGCAAAAAAATGCACATACCGCGCCACAAAATACCCGCCGCACAAATCCGTGAAAAACCACAACTGCACCGGCTTCCATACCCCAAGCCCGGAAACCACAACCGCAACCCCTGCAACAATCACCCCGGAATAGAAAAACCTTTGCACCGCGTTATAAACCCCCTTTTGATGCGGCAGCTTAAAACGCAATGCGGCGCAAACCTCCACCAGCACCAAGCGGAGCGAGAACGGCAAAAACTTTTCGCGGAAATGCCCGGTCACGCCGCCCCATATCAGATAAGCCAGCCCATTGACCATCAGCAGCCAGATAAAGGCCAGGTGCCAGGCAATTCCCGCACCCAACCAGCCGCCGATTGTCACCAGCGGCGGAAAGGTGAAATCAAACAGCGGCGAGGCGTTGTAAATCTGCAGCCCGCTGCCGATCATCATCACAATCGCAACCGCGTTCAGCCAATGCATCAGCCGCAGCGGCCAGGGATGAATCGGCCGTGTCCGCGCACGGTTTCGTGAATTTGTCATCAACCGTCTCCAAACTCTACTTATCCGTAATTTGCGCTCTTGGCGCGGAATCGTCCAGGCATCGAAACCATGCCAATTCGGCATTAGCGGTCCGCGCCCCTTTTAGCGATAGACGCCATGCCGGGACAAAACCGGCGGAACCAATTTACCGGAGTTTCTTATGAAAAAAACCATCTTTGCCGCCATTCTGGGCCTCGGCCTTGCCGCCTCCGGCGCCGCTTTCGCGCAAACCTCCGGCGCCATGTCCAGCCCGCCATCAGGCGGCGCCATGTCCAGCACTGCCGGCAGCATGAGCCACAACACGATGGCCGGCGGCAGCATGAGCAAGACGGACATGTCCATGAAGCCCGCCAAACAGAATTCGACCATGTCCTCTGGCGCGATGAACGCGATGACCGCCGGCTCGGCAAAATAATAGCCCGCCCGGCATGAACGCTTCACTAACAAAGTTTCACTGAAAATGCCTCGCACCCTCCGCCGCGGCGCCTACGTATCACGGCAAGGGTGGCGGCAAGCCATCCGCACGCGGCAATTTTCAGGAGATTTACCATGTCACGTTTACTGTTTTCCGCCGTTCTTGGCTTCGGCCTTGCAACATCCGGCGCCGCCCTGGCGCAGTCTTCCAATTCGACCAGCGTCGATAACGGCATCAATGCCAGCGGCACCACCAAGCAGCAATCGCCGGAGACTTCGACCACGCCGGATAACAGCGCCGTCAACGGCACGCAGGCGAGCGACTCCAGCGGTAATGCCAATATGATGAGCAACAACCCCAAAGGCACGGCCGATAATGGCGGCGCTGCCGCAATGGGGTCCGGCACGGGTGGAGCCGCCGGCGGCGGCGGCGGATCGTCAAAGTAACGCCAACTTGAATTTTTGATGGGGCGGTTGGATATTGCGCCCGTAAATACGGGTGCAAAGCCATCGATACGCTGCAGAACCGCCTGAACGCCCTGTGCGCCTCCCGCCGTGAAATCGCGGCGTGGAACCTGGCCTATGAGGACATGGTCGCGGAGCTGGGCGGCAACGGCTTTATGGACCAGGTTCTGCGGCAAGGCGCGGTGTTCCCGGACTTCATGTTGCCCAGCGCCGAAGGCAGGCTGGTATCTCTCGCCGGTCAGCTTGTCAAAGGGCCTGTCATCGTCTCGTTTTTTCGTGGCGAATGGTGTCCTTTTTGCCGCCTGATGCTGGCGGCATTGACCGAAGCGCTGCCGGAGATCGAAGCAGCGGGGGCAACCCTGTTGGCCTTAACGCCGGAAACCGGCGGCCTTGCAATGACCATGAAGGAATTTCACGGCGCGCGCTTTGAGGTGCTGTCTGATGTGGATTCCGGCGTCGGCCTCGCCGCCGGTGTCGTCTTCCGCATCCCCAAACTCTACCGCGCCCGCCTGCGGCCGGACTTTGCCGAGCGCCACGGCAATGCCGGCTGGTTTCTACCCGTGCCCGCAACCTTCGTGCTCTCGCAAGATGGAATCGTCGCTTGGCGTTTCGCTGAAGTTGATTTTTCCCGCCGCGCCGAACCTGAGGATATCATCGCCGCCGTGCATTCGCTTAAGCCACGCGTCTAATGGAACTCTCTCAAGTCCGGTATTTCGTCGCCTTATGCCGGACCCTTAATTTTACGCGTGCTGCCACGCAGTGCAACGTCACGCAACCCGCCTTCACCCGCGCCATCCAAAAACTGGAAGCCGAGCTTGGCGGCGCGTTATTGTTTCGAGAGCGTAATTTAACCCAGCTGACCGAGCTTGGCCGCAGCGTCCGCCCGCATCTCGAAACCATGCTCGACGCGGCGGATGCCGCCCACAGCCTGGCCGCGGCTCGCAATACCAGAACGCCGGCGAGCCTGAAAATTGGCCTCGGCCCAGGCATAGGTGCCGCAAGCGTTGCAGCCGCCGTGCGGGAAGTCGCGGATGCGCTGCCGGGAGCCACCATCCATTTCGAGGAATCCGGCCCCGCCGCGCTGATCGAAGCGATGCTGACGGATATGCTGGATTGCGCCCTGCTGCCGGAATTCTGCGACCTGCCGGAACGGCTCAACCGCTGGCCTTTGTACACGGACCGCGCCGTCGCCGTGCTGCCGCCGGAACATGATTTTGTCAAACAGAACGCAGTCACGGCGCGCGACCTGCTCGATCAAACCATCCTGACGGGTGAATATTGCGGCGGATTTTCGGTCCGCCTCGCCGCCGCCACCGGCTATTCGCTCCGCCTGCAGCGCTGCAATGGTCCTGCTTCGCAAATGCTGGACCTAGTTGCCACCGGTCTCGGCATTGCGCTGCTTTCAGACCGGCTGCGTGTGGCAGCCCCTCTGACCACCCGCCCGTTTCACGATCCCGAATTGCCGCGCAAAATTCTGCTCACCGCGGTCGCCGGCCGGCCGCTTAATCCCGCCGCCGCCAGTTTTGTCAAACTCTGCCGCGCGCAAAAATTCGTGTGAATAGCTAAAGAAAGTTCATACCGATTTATATCGCATCGGCCGCGATGCTGCCTACCTGAGTTGAGTCTTCAGCGGCCAACAATTCAGGAGATCACGATGTCACGTAAGCTTTTCGCGGCCACGCTCGCCTTTTCGCTTTGTACCTCCGGACTCGCATTGGCGCAGTCCGCCGCCAGCGGCGCAGTAGGTTCAAACGCCACGATGAACAACCCCAGCACGCCGACAATGGCCACCCCGGGCACGCCCGGTTCAAGCACCGAGAATACCCTTAACGCCAATGGTGCGTCCGGGGCTTCGAGCGACACTTCAGGCTCGATGAGCAATGGTTCGACCAGCGGCACAATGGGCGCCGGTTCGGTGGGCGCGTCCACCTCCACCGGCGGGTCAATGAGCAACGGTTCCTCCTCCGGCACAATGGGCGGCGGCCAAGCGTCCAGCAGCGGCCAATAAGCGGATTACAGAAAGAATAGCCGGGCGCACTCGCGCCCGGTCTTTCGCTGATTATCTATAAGGATATCCAACCGCCGGAGAAAAACATGTCACGCTGGTATCTGGCTGCTCTGTTCTGCTTCGCCGTACCCGTGGCAGCCGCGGCGCAGGCCGGGTCATCTGTGAATGCTGGCCTCAACGGCGATTCCGGCAGCATGAACGGATCGAACATCAATGTCGTCAACGGCATCAACGCCAATGGCACACCAAAGCAGCAATCCCCCGGCAGTTCCATGACCAACGGCGCCGGCAACAGCACGATGACACCGGGCGTCGCGGGTGACAGTAACACCATTGCGGCCGTTCCCGTCGGCAAGGCCACAGGCAATGCCGCCGGTGTGGTGCGCGTTGCACCTCCCGTAAATGGCGCCAGTCAGTAATCAGCGGCGCAAAATGGCTTCGGCGCAGGCATCAAGAATCGCCGAGGCGTCAATCTCATATTCCTGATACAAATCCGTAATATCGCCGGACTGGCCAAAATGGTCCGGCCCCAGCGCCATCACGCGCTGCCCGCGCACCGACCCCAGCCAGGCATGGGCAGCCGGATGTCCGTCCAGTACGGTCACAATCGACGCGTCCCGCGCCAGCGGCGCCAGCAATGTCTCGATATGCGAGGCCGCCGCCGCATCCCCCAGCCGCCGGGCCCGCTGCGCCTGGCGCCAGCCAGCATAAAGCCGGTCCGGGCTAGTGATCGCGAGCAGCCCAGCGCCAGGCTCATCCTCCCGCAACTCTTCGAAAGCTTTTTCCGCCTCCGCCGCCACGGCACCCTGATAGGCAATGGCGATGCCCGCACCATGGGCCGGCGCTACCACCCAATGTGCCCCCGCAATCACATGCGCAGGGTCCAGCGGGCGTTCCCTTTGCGTCAAAATCTGCGTTGAAAGCCGCAGCCAAACCGCAGACCCTTCCGGACGCTGCATCCAGTCAAATGCGTGCCGGAGCAAAATTGCCAGCTCGTCGCAATAGGCCGGCTCAAAGCTCGCCAGCCGGTCCTGCACAATCCCCAGCGCCGGCGTGTTGGTCGATTGGTGCTGCCCGCCCTCGGGCGCCAGGGTGATGCCGGAAGGTGTTCCGACCAGCAAAAACCGCGCATCCTGGTAGCAGGCGTAAAACAGCGCATCATGCCCGCGATTCACAAACGGATCATAAACCGTCCCAATCGGCAACACCCGCGCCCCGGTCAGATCATGGCTCAGCCCCGCCGCACCCAGGAGCAAAAACAGATTCTGTTCGGCGATACCGAGTTCAATATGCTGCCCCGACGGGCTGGTGCCCCAGCGCTGGGCGCTCGCCAGCTTGCCATCGCGGAACACGTCGTCGCGCGTATGCCGGTCAAACACCCCGCGCCGGTTGATCCAGGGGCCAAGATTGGTGGACACCGCCACATCCGGGCTCATGGTGACGATCCGCTTTGAAAGTGCGGCACTTTCCCCCTGCGCCCGCCCAATTTCCGAAAGAATCTCGCCAAACCCGCCCTGCGTGCTCATCCGTCTGCCGGTGATTTTTGGGCAGGGCAGGGTGGCCGGCACCGGAATCGTCGCGGCCTTCAGCCGGCGCCCCTGCGGCGTAAGATTTTCCGCAAACGGCACCCCGGCCACAAATGTCTCGACCGCCTTCGGCTGCGCCAGGCCTTCCCAGCGGTCCCATTCATGGCCAGTCCGGATGTTGAGCTGCGCGCGGAACGCATCCATCTGCTCCACCGTCATCATGCCCGCGTGATTGTCCTTATGTCCCGCGAATGGCAGCCCCATGCCCTTGATGGTGTAGGCCAGAAAACACGTCGGCTGGTCCGTCTTCGTCGCGGCCCTGAAAGCCTCGGTCAGCGCCGCCATGTCATGACCCGCCAGATTACCCATCAGGCTCGCCAGCTCAGCATCGCTTAACGGATCAATAATGGCCCGCACACCGCGCGATTTGGCCATATCCGCCAAAATTGCCTGCCGCCATGCCGCCCCGCCCTGAAAGGTCAGCGCCGAATATATGGAATTCGGGCAGTCATCCACCCAGCCGCGAAGCGAGGAACCTCCCGGCCTGGCAAACGCCGCCTCCAGCCGCTTGCCATATTTCAGGGAAACCACTTTCCAGCCCATATCCCTGAAAAGGCCTTCGAACCGGCCGAACAGCCGGTCCGGCATCACCGAATCAAGCGATTGCCGGTTGTAATCCACCACCCACCAGACATCGCGCACATCATGCTTCCACCCCTCCAACAGGGCCTCATAAATATTGCCCTCGTCCAGCTCGGCATCGCCGGCAATCGCCACATGCCGGGCGCGCGGCAGCGCAGGGTCCACAAACCCATGCGCCCGCACATAATCCTGCATCAGCGAGGCAAAGGAGGTGAGCGCCACGCCCAACCCAACCGAGCCCGTCGAAAAATCGATTTCCGGCCCGTCCTTGGCCCGCGAGGGATAGGCCTGCGCCCCGCCCATCTGCCGCAACCCAGCCATTTGTTCCACACTCTGCCGGCCGAACAAATAATTGATCGCGTGCAGCACCGGCCCGGCATGGGGTTTCACCGCCACCCGGTCATAGGGCCGCAAAATCTCGAAATACAGCGCAGTCATGATCGAGGCGGCGGAGGCACAGCTCGCCTGATGCCCCCCCACTTTCAGCCCATCCCGGTTCGGCCGCAGATGATTGGCATTATGGATCATCCAGGACGCCAGCCAGACCAGCTTTTTCTCAACCGACGCCAAGGCGTCGAGCGTCGAGAGTTCGTGTTCAATAGGACGGATCTCGTTCATGCGAGAAGGTTAGCAAAGTGTTATGCAAAAGGGCAGGGAAATGGGCGTGATGAACCTATGCAAATTTCTGCTTGTGCAGGCCTGAGCATGGGTATAGATATATTTATACTCATTAGGTCGATATCATGTTCATTCTGAAGCTCCGCCCAGTTGGCACATCCACCGGCACCGTATTTCCCAAGGAAATGCTGGCTAGGCTGCGTGTTGGCGCCACGGACACGGTCTACGTTACCGAAGCGCCGGATGGCAGTTTCCGGCTGACCCCCTACAACCCGGTTTTTGCCGAGCAAATGGCGATTGCTGAGGACATCATGCGTGAAGACCGTGACATTCTGCACGCCCTCGCGAAATAATGGGCTGGGTCTGGGTCGCACTGGACGTTGTCCTCGCGATCCATGACCGGCAACTCGCCGAACATGGTGGCCTGCCCTGCACACGTGATGCCGCGTTGGTTGAATCCGCACTCGCCCGCCCGCAAAACCTGGCCGCCGACGGCGAGCCGGACGCTGCCGAACTTGCCGCGGCGTACGCCTATGCGCTGGCCAAAAACCACGGCTTTTCCGACGGCAACAAACGCACCGCCTGGGTTGTGGCGCGGCTGTTTTTGCACCTGAATGGAGTCACCCTGAAATTCAACCCCGCCGACGCCGTCGCCCTCATGCTGGGCGTCGCTGACGGAACGGTTTCGGAACTCCAATTAGCCACCTGGTTCCGTGCCAACACTCTTGCTTGAAAAGGCTTTCATCCACCCTTCATGGCGAGCCTGCGAAGCAGGCTGGTGAATCCATCTGCCTTGCTTGAACGGAACCGGCTGACCCCAGTCCTTGGGCCAGCCGGTGCCAAAAAACTACTGGTAAACCGCGTTGGCCAGAACGCTGGCGATAATACCGCTGGTGATGCTTATCAGTACCAGCTCATTACCATCCTGCACCCATTCATAGCCGCGCGGCGGCGGGTTGGCGTGGTAGCGGCCCCAATCCGAGACGACGCGCCGGTCACCCGTATAATGCTGGCCATGCTGCCAATGCCCCGCTGGCTGCATTTGCGCATGTTTCTGCACCGGCGGGCGCTGCTGCACCTGCGCGTGCTGCATGTCCGTATGCTGCGTGTTCCGCTGGTCAGCCTGCGCATGTTGCGCCGGCTGCATTGGCCGCTGCCCCGGCGCCGCATGCGCAGCCTGCGGCTTCTGGTCCTCATGGTTCTGCTGCATCTGCTGGGCAGAGGCGAGCGGCGCCCCCAAGAGAGACAGCGCCAGCGTGGTCGCCGCCGTAGCGGCAAAAAAGCGTTTCATCAAACAATCTCCTTTCGATGCACCACAATATGGGTCCGAACAGGGCAGAAACGTGGCCCTATTTCCTGAAATTGTAATGAAAGATTGCTTAAGCCCGCCGCCCGAAACCCGGCCAATTTGAACGCCAAACTTAAAAGCACATTAATTCCACGCCCATATCCAAACACCGCCAGCCCTGCCAAGGTCTGGCCAAATAAGGGACGAGGCACATGGATAGCGTTTTATTCAACACCGACGACACCGCCGAGGTGCCCCCCCCGGAGCAGGCGCCGGGCATCGACACAAGACGCGTTAAAATCCACCCGGACCATTGGTATCCGGTTGCCTGGTCGCGCGAGGTCAAGCCCGGCAAAACCCTCGCCGTCCGTTTCGCCGGAGACCCCGTGGTTCTCGTCCGCCCGAAGGATGGTGCCGTCTTCGCCCTGGAAAACCGCTGCGCGCATCGGCAGGTGCCGCTCGATGCCGGCGTCGTCTCCGGCTGCGCGATACGTTGCTGCTACCATGGCTGGACCTACGATGCCTCCGGCGCCTGCATCGACGTGCCCTATCTTGGCAAAGGCAAGCTGCCCAACGGCGTGCGCGCCTATCCCTGTCGGGAGGAGGCCGGCCTAATCTTCATCTTCCCCGGCGACCCCGCGAAGGCGGAGGAAAAATTCCCCAAGCTCGGCGGGTCCAAAAATCCGGCGTACAAAACCCGCCGTTTCGGCCGCGAAGTCGCCTGTCACTATAGTTTCATGCACGAAAACCTGATGGACATGAACCACCAGTTCCTGCACCGCCGCCAGATGGGACAAATCCGCCCCCGCTATCTCGGCCGGCGTTTGGGGGAGGACTGGCTGGAAGTGCAGTACACTTTTGCCCGCACCGGCGGCAAACAGCCGCTCGGCGAAGCCGCCGTCTTCGGCGGCCGGCGCACGGCGGATGTGAACGACAAGGATGTTATGACCATCCGCACCGAATACCCGTACCAGACGCTCAGCATCCTGCCCGCCGGCGGCGACGCGCCGGTAATGGATTTATGGATTGTCTACGTTCCGCTGGACGCCGCGCAAAAAACCATCCGCACCTTCGGCCTGCTTTCCATCCACAAACCCAAAAACCCGCTGGGCCGTGCGGGCCTGAACCTCGGCTGGCCGTTTCTGGTGCTGTTCACCGAGCGCATCTTCAAGGAAGACCGCTGGATCGTCGAAGCCGAACAAGCCGCGCATGACGCGCAAAATGGCAACTGGAACCAGGAGGTTTTCCCGGTCATCCGCGAACTCACCGGCCTGCTCGGCCGCTGCGGGCTCGCGCCTGGCTGATCCTGCGCTGGTAAAAACGCCGGCAGTCAGGGCCCAATCTCCACCTCGCCGGATGCCTGATCCCTATACGAAGGCCCCATTAGAAACCTGCGGCCCACCCTCCCACGATTGAAACGGCTTGGCGAACGCAGTGTACGCATTGTAATATCCGGGGTTCACCCCGTCGAACCCAACGGGAGCCGGGCTCGCCGCGAAAAGATGCATCACCCCGCCATCGTCGAGCAGCGTGGACACGATCGTGCCCTGGTTGAACCAGCCAAACGGGACCTGCACCCAGCCTGCATACCAGCCGCCGGATGCCAGGGTATATTGCGTATAGACATTGCCATCCTTGCCCACCGCGAACAGATGAATGCCTCCGTCATCGTCGAGTAGCGCCGAGACCGGTGTCCCGATGCTGAACGACCCGCCAGGCACCAGGGCCCACGCGTTGGTGTTCGCGACGTCGAAGGACTTGGAC
>Ga0116228_10004529_pt1 | contig 12333 bp, 9 predicted proteins | sample S1TSphfallax_2_FD_89694 | JGI IMG/M metagenome (GOLD analysis project Ga0116228, IMG submission 89694) | Host-associated microbial communities from peat moss isolated from Minnesota, USA - S1T2_Fc - Sphagnum fallax MG | ecosystem: Host-associated > Plants > Peat moss > Unclassified | place: USA...
TAGGAAGATTGATAAACAATTCAATTACTCACATGGACCTACACAAACCAAACAATAAGTTGGTTAATGCATAGCTGCAACACTTTTAGTGCACGAACAAACTAAAAGCAAACATGAACTCACAAGATTCACCACAACCCAGATTTGGGGGAAGCCACCACCTTCCCCCTTATAGTATTTTTTGTGTTTGGCCACGAGGCCTACACACAAATGACATTTTGTCCCGAGACTCCCAAATGGGAATCCCGAAATTCCCAAAGTTAGGACTCCTGTGACTTTGGAGGCCCATAACTTTGTGTGTAGACCTTCGATTAAGAGAAAGACTAAATCAAAGTTGTAGGCCTCATTGAGATCTTTCCAACAATATGTCGCATGCCACCTGAACGCAACGAACTTGGGCAATTCCCGACTTTTAATGGTCGAGAGTCAAATTGACAATTTGACTCTTGACCCTTTATTTGGTCATAACTTGTGTTTCAAGTGCCCAAATGGATCATGCAAGCCCATTTTAGACATTTACGTTCTAAGAGCTTTCCAATGATATAAGGAACTCTTCAATCCAATGGGTTTTGACCCCTAAAATTACTCTCAGAAGATTCGGAAATCCATTTGGACTCCAACTCCCAAAGTGGGAGCTCACTTGGGAATGTGAGGGTTCATTCCTTCACACTCTCCTACACTCCCGGGAGCATGAGATGCGACTCCCAAGCTTCCTTCTAGGTTCACACCCTTGCAAGCCCTTGCCTTGGTTGCGAACCCAAGGCTAGGGTTACGACATTGGCTAAGTTTGGTGGGTTAGGGATGGAAAAGTTGATTAGGAAGGTAATCAGCATGGGATGTGATGGTAGTAACATTTTCCAAGGGCATCAAACTAATGTAACATTATAATTCAAAGAAGGTTTGGTCCCATTCTTAGGTGGGGTTCATTGTTTTGCCCATATAAGAAATTTAGCAATGTGCATTTTATCCAACTTGGACATTGTGCATCAAATGGAGGGCATATTGCAAAACTTGTATGTTGTTTTTGCTCACAGTCCAAAAAAGTTCATGGAATTCTAGAATTTGGTAGATTTGTTCAACACCAAAAGCAACAAATTGTTGACAAATGTCAAAACACATTGGATCTCTATGTTTTTTCAAGCTAAGCAAATTTATGGAAAACTTTGTCCTTTGATTGTGAAGATGCATGCTAAAAGTGCAAGGAATGATCAAACTCTGAAGAACTTGAATGCAATGTGTGATGTCAAATTGATCTTAAGGTTACCCTATATTTTTCCATTGCTAGAGTGTTTGTACACACTCATCAAAATTGCATAGGGCTAAAATGTGTTCATGTGTGATTTTGTTGAAAATGTGAAATTGGTACAAGTCTAGTTTTATAAGTTGTATTACGATCCTTACACCAAATTTGATGACCTTGCATTTGATGAATTCAATGTAATTGAAACCTTAAGCAACAAAAACCTCCCCTTGAGCTAGTTTGATGACCTTAATGGAGGTAAAGATGTGGTCTACTTGGTTTTTTCTTTTGATAGACACAAATATCCAGGGTGAATGCACGATCAAGTGGCTAAATATTGGCAAATTTACATTCCCTATAAGTCCATACAAGATTATTTTAAATGATTCAATGGGACATGGTTGTTATTTTTTTAAATATTATTTTATATCACTTTATAAAATATTTTAATATCAAAAACATTGGTTACAATGCTTCAAAAGTGTTTAAATTGCATACTTTTACTTTAGTAAATCAATTTCAAATACATTTTCATGTCTCCATGATTTATTATGAATTTTTTTATATAAGTAAATTCAACAATTTCAACACAAAATTAAATTACCAATTTAAAACATGACAAACCAAATATTGTTTACATTTATTATGGTTCTTATTAATTTGATTACACAAAAATATTTGTGTGCAAATTAGAAATATTTGCACAATAATATTTTTGGTTCAATATTTTGTACAACCAAGTTCCCTTGGGCCAAAATTTAATGACAAATTGACCCAAGTTTAATGTAGAATTTGTTCTAATGTTGAAAATGGGAAAAGTTGTTTTAAATGCCAAATTTTGATGGCTTGTTACAATTTGCAACTTGTTAAAAGGTGAAATGTTCATGTCTAGGAGTTGAGTAGGAACCTAGATGAATATTATCTCAATGAAAACAACTAGCATGTGAAATGAATGAAAAGAAGTTTATTGTCGCAACTATAGCCTTGGGCTTGCGATCAAGGCAAAGGCTTGCCTAGGAATCCATTTCATGCTCCTGGGAGTGTGGGAGAGTGTGAAGGAATGAACTTCCACACTCCCAAATGAGTTCCCACTTTGGGAGTTGGAGTCCCAATGGACTCCCAAATCTTCATAAAGCAATTACAAAGGTCAAAACCCATTAAATTGAAAAATTCCTTATATCATTGGAAAGCTCTTGGAACGTAAATGTCTGAAATGGGCTTGCATGATCCATTTGGGTACTTAAAACACAAGTTATGGCCAAAAGAAGAGTTGGGAATCAAATTGCCAATTTGACTTCCAACCATTAAAAGTCAAAAATTGCCCGATTTCCTCGTGTGAAGGTGACATGAAACATACCATTGAAAAGCTTTCGATTAAGGCTACAACTTTGCTTTAGACTTCACCGCAGTCAAAGCTCTACACACAAAGTTATAGGCTTTCAAAGTCGTGAGAGTCTTAATTTTGGGAATTTCAGGACTCCCATTTGGGAATTCCAGGACAAAATAACATTTGGGTGCAGGCCCCGTGGCTAAGCACAAAAAACACTATACAGTAAACTCTCTCTAAACTAATATTGTGTAAACTAATATTCTCTCTAAACTAATATGCGGGCACAGGCCCGTGACGAGCCTCATACTTAATCTAATAATTCTCCATAAACTGATATTCAATATTTTTTTCCGGTCCCATAACATTTTATAAACTAATACATCATACATATGGCACCAACCCAATGTATTCTGAGAGTACCCAGAGTGCAGCTTTCCACAACCTCACTTTCTGCCAAGATTTCTACCACTCATGTCATATGATCTTCTATGTGCTTCTTTGATCCTCCACCAAGCTCCATAAGGTTCTGTTACCTTCCCCAATGATCCATGACCTTCTACTAACCTTGATGACCTTCCATGCTGCTCTGGCAGGTTTTGGAATGATTTTTGTTACCCCCCATATAATTTGTGTAAATTAATATCCTCCATAAACTAATATTTTCCGGCCAATCCCAAGGATATTAGTTTAGAGAGAGTTTACTGTAGAGGGGAACGTGGTGGCTTCCCCCAAATCCGGGCCATGGTGAGTCTTGTGAATCCGTGTTTGCACTTGGCTCATCCATGCACCAAAAGTGTTCTAACTACGCATTAACCAACTTGTTATTTTGTTTGTGTAGGTCTATGTGAGTAATTGATTTACTTTTAAATCTTCCTAGTCCCCATCTCAGAACTCCAACACATTCCTCTACCCCCAAAATGTTGCGAGTTAAGGAGCACACCCTAACTCTTTTTCCTTCCATTGTCTTCACCTTTGGATTTGTAATTGAGTCCATCAAGGAGCTTGAGGGTGCGTCATTTATTACATTGCATGAACGTGAAACTATAATGCAATAAGTTACAAAAGGTTTTGACACCAAATCATGAAGGTGTGAATGTGTATAATTTACCATGATTTTTCATACCTTGAAACTTAGGCATCCAATTATTAATTATGAAGATATGAAAGTCCTATTCATCTTTATGAAGGTTCCCAACAACCCATTGGAACTTTAAATTTTGACTCCATCGGGTGGAGCATGGCAAAATCGATGCATGAATTAATTTTGACCTTTGTTCACCTTGTAGTTTATTAAGCAAAATTGTTATATTTTGTGATGAACTCATCACAATTGAAAACTAGTCTTGAACCAACATTCATGTGTATGTTGTTAGGTTTGGAAGCATGTTTTTATCTTGTTGTTTTCAAGTCTAAATGGTTGTTGAAAGATCAAATTCAAACAATTCGATTAAGTGGTTGTTGATACTTTGATGTAATACATTGGATTGTCCATCAAATTTATTCAAATGTGGCCTCCAAATTAATGTATTTTGGTATAGAACATAATAGTTTTCTATTAAACCAAAACAAAGGTGGTCCAATGCACATTAAAGGATAAACATGTCGCTTTCCTATTGTGCAAATATTATCTAGATTATCATTGGTTTTTAATTCATTATTTCATGCAACAACCATTATATTTATTATATTGCACATCTCCTTTTTCCACCTTCATAGACTCCTCCTTTTTCAAATGTCTAGACACCTTTTGAGTCCAAGGTCCTTTGATGGCCTAAAATGACCTATAATGCACAAACATGCCTTTCTTCCAATAGTTCTTGGTGGCATTGAATTCATCCTAACACCATCACATCAATAACCTAATTAATGAGTTGGGCCCTTATAGATTTAGTCATAGTTGTTAGGTTTATGGTCAACCAACATATTTTCTTTCTTGAAACCTCAACACAAATTAACAACACCTTCCCTTTCTAGCAACACTTTGTTAACAATGCATGTGATCTTCTAATGCCCCCAACATGTGCATGTTTTCTTCCTTTTGAATAATATATCAGGCAATAATTGGTTTGAATTTAAGATTCCATTTTGAAACATTTACATTATGATACCCTTTCCAACATGTTTTCCAACAAGATAATTAAGGCCCATTGTGCTCAAATTTTATCATGTTCCTACCTTGGGGTAAACAATTGACTTATAACTCAATTAATTTTCCCAACCTTTTGATTATCTTCCCCAATTTTCTTCACAATGCTTCAAATGTGGCTTGGACTACCACATTTTTCAATTGTAAGCATCTTCCGATGTATGTGCAACACATCTCAATTAACCCTATGGATATCCACCTTCTATGTTGTGCCTATGGGAACTAGCACATGAGAACCCATGTTGTAGTTTGCAACAATTTTGCCACCATTGCACAAAATGTTTGCTTTTAGTGGGCACAAGAACAACTACATGTGGTTCCTTCAACCAACTTTAATTCCTTTTGTTGATGAATTGACATTGTGTTCACTAAAGATAGAATTCACAACCTAGTTAACATTGTCATAGTCAACCCAATGCGTGCAAGTTTACTTCCTCAATCTTGTACAACTTGAAGATTTGCTGCCTCTGATGCAATTCAAACTAAAGAAAGAAGCTATCATGATTAACATGCCACTGATCAATTCTTCCTTTTAGTAATTGAGACATTTGGATGTCAACATAAACAGACTAATATGTTCTTACACAATTGTGCCAATGTCATTTGGAGCTTCAAAGGGCTAGAGGGCCTCTTCTTTCTATCTTGGTTACTTTTCTTCTTCAAACAATTTCAATTATGTTCCAAAGGATGCAAGTGTCCTCCATCTTAATTCAAGTGATAGGAGTAGGCCTAATTACTTCCCAACTTCCACCCCTTTAAAATACACTCCCCGTCGTCACAACCGACCTATTACAAGCAGTTGGTTGTTCAAATGGAGAGATTTTGACATCTAGTTTGTGCTAATTTGGCATCCTTTAAATTTCCCCCCCTTTTCTTAATACCTTTGTACATTTTTTGAATCAACGGTGTGTATGTAAATACAGTTTTACAAGGCTTTGATTACTTTAGCTACTTATTCGCCTCTCTTATTAGTTAGACAAGGTGCCTCCCAAGTTCAATTTTTCCTTTGCAACAAGCCAATTTGATTGGCCCATCACTCAGAAAAAAAAGAAACTTTTGAGCCTCCCCAACACAAAAGGTTATATTTTGGAATTTTTAGTTCCTCCCCTTTGGCCCACCTATATAGGTGAAAGGAGTATAACATTTGCCAAAGCATATGGGATAAAAGTGAGGTGCTATGGAGAACATGTTGGGGACATATTTGGAACCTGATGGGAACCCATTGGGAACTTAAAGGGAACATAGTGTGAACACATTGAGAACCAGGGAACAATGGGAAAAAACCCCCCCACCCCCCAAACTTAAAAGGAAAAGAAGCAAGGCACCTTGAGTGCATGCTTAGGCATTCCACTTGGCTGCATGAAATTTCTCTTCCCAAAAGAGTTTGTCACCATTTTTGGCCTGGGCTAATATCCCTTGCAAAGAACACTCTACCTATTGGTGCTCAGATTAATTAGTTATCACGACCCCAAAGTTCATTTTTTTTCTTTTGTGATGGCCATCTTTGATTGACCCATCACAAAAAGAAAAGAAATTCAAACTTTGGACAGTCCTAGAAAGAAAGATATCTGTTGTAATCTCGTCCTTGGAGGAGCTGGTTATGTAGGTTACAAGAGTAGAATTAGGGCAAAGGATGTGGAATATAGTAAGGCACTATTGGGAACAGATAGGGAACAACACAAAATCCAACACCCCACCCTCCCCCCAAAAGAAAAAAATCTGAGCACCGTCAGTCACTCCATGACACGAGTTCTCGTCAGTTCCATGGAAATACTATTCCTAAAATTGGCTGCCACTATTTTTGGCCTGGACTAATAGCCCTTCCCAGGAACATATCAATTAGTTTGGGATCCCTCACAAGTCCAACTTCTGTTTTTTTTTTGCAATGAGCCAATTTGATTGGCCCATTGCCAAGGAAAAGTTGAAACTATGGAGGCTCCCCAAAGTAGAAGATTCTATGAAAAGATGGAGTGCACCCCCTTTTCGCCCACCTATATAGGTGAGAAGGGGAGGACTTTGGGCAAAACATGTTAGATTAAAGCGAGGTGCTGTTGGGAACGCCCTTCGGGAACACATTGGAAACCTAGGGAACATATTGGGAATCTGATGGGAATCCATTGAGAACTTGAAGGGAACATGTTGGGAACAAAGGGAAAATGGAAAACATGCCCCCCCCCAAGTCTTCCTCCTCTGATGTAGAACCCCTGGACCTTGATGACCCAGCCAAACCATGGTCTGTTTCTTTGAGTGAAAAGCCTCAATCAAATGAATGTTTAGCATGGAACTCTCTGACTTTACATCTATGAGACTTAATATAATGTCACCACTCTTGCTTTTATTCCACCTCTTGCAACTTCTCAACATATGATGAAGCAGGGGGCAGCCCAAGTATCTCCCTTGCTGTTTTACTTTGACTGTTTCATAGCTATAACTACAACTAGATCTAAGGGATCTAGTTATACTAAATGGTAGTATGACTACATCCCTTAGATCTAGTTATAGGGACTCCCTTGGTCCGCAAGTGGGGTGCTATTGGGAACTTGATGGGAACACATTGGGAACAACAAAAATCGAAAAATCCAACAACACCCCGCCCCCCCCCCAACTCCCCAAAAGAGAATAAAGAAACTGGGCCTGTTGGTGCATGCTGCAAATCCTCCTTGGCTGAGCAGAATTTCTATTCCCAACTGTGTTCATCACCTATTTTGGCCTAGGCAAATGGCAGAGGGCATGAATTGTGGGGACATACTTAACTATGCACCATGATCCATGCAGAGGATTGTGTGTCAAATATTGTACATACTACATCTAGTACGTACCTTGAAAGCTTATCTGCATACTGCACAATGTCAATCTGAGCTTAGTGGAATCAAAAACTAACCAGCTACTTCTGCTGTTGAAATAGTGTACTTTTGTCACAATGAACAAGTAGAAGTTTTCATATCAGTAAAGTGATAGGATCTGCAGATGGTCCTTAAAGAATGACTGTCTAATGAGTATGGATTGAATCTGGAGGCAGCAAAATCAGTTCTCAAATGAGCTATATACACAGCCCACCAGCAGGACCACCCCCTCCTCTGCAGCTTGACAGAGGGTTTCTTTTGAGGCCTACACATTTTCTTGATGCAGCAGTGCTGGAATGGCAAAAGAGCCTTTGTGTCATTAGGCTCCATTCTTCATCACAATTCATCACAGTGCTAATCAATACTCCAAGATCTGTGAACCCTTCACTCAGATGCATTGTCCGATTCTATCTTCAACAGAGCTGTGATGAGTCCTGAGAGGCTTTAGCACTGGTCTTGAAGCCTTCGAAGACTACTGTTGTTGGGACGTGATCAGCTGGATTGTGCTGCAGTTGGCATCTTTATCTGAAGTCTTTCTCCAGTGCCACTAAAACTAGTGAAGCCCCATGCCTGGGTTTCTTCCATTGCTGAAACTGTTCTTTCCATGAATGGAGCAAAAACAAAACAATAGCTCTGGAAAGATGGTGCACAAAAAAGGATGTGTTTAATTTCAAGTTTTATTGTTAGAGTTTGTAAACTATAACTACAGTAAAGGGACCTACCATTGCAATTCCCACTCTTACCCCACTCCTGTTTCCCTATTGTCGCAGACTGTTGTTCACTTGTGCAAGAGCACTTGGGTTCTTGTATGTGAAATAGCAATCTTGGGTATAAGGTGCACAATGACGAAGTGTGATCATTAGGGTTTTTCTGTGCAATGAGGTGTGCACTGAAGTGTGCAATTGAAGAGGTAAATGGTTGACACAAATTGTATGTAGGTCACAGATTTTAACATCTGCATCATATTTGTACATTCCAAAAATTGGGTTTTATGGTCAACATAACAAATGTGGTGTATACTAAATTTCATCAACAAATAATTTAGTATCTGGAGAATAAGTATCTCCAAAATGTGTTCCAAAATGTGCAATACAGGGTCAGCTAGCCCAGTTCATAACCTTACTGTTCCAGGATATAAGCAAAGCTAAAAATACGCTGGAGATTTCCTGGAATGTGAAAGAACCTGCACTAGGCCTATCTGGAGCTATGGCATCCCATTCCATTGACCGATTCCAGAGCTTGAACTTTGAACCTAACGCCTGGTGGCGCATGTCTAGCTTACAAAGAGGGAGAAAGGCCACTCTGCATTCCCTGCTCCCTAAGTTAAAACTACATGGGAGTGTGTTCTGCACAATATCAGTGTTTTCTTTGAATTTGCATGTGCTGATTCTGCCCGTAGAATCTGTCAAGGTGGCAGATTATGCACTTCATTTCGGCTTTGAACTCTTACACTAACTTACTAGATGACAGTCCAACAACATAGGGCAATCCTATTGATCAAGAGCCATAAATTGGACACGAGGCCTTTAGATGCGGATCCAAGAGCAAGAAATGCTGAATTGAGGTCGCATGTGGCATCATTTTGGAGGGAAAATTGGTTGGTTCATACCCAAAAAATGGAGCTTAAAGAGGAGCTCATGGTTTGAAGAACCTAGATGCCAGGGAGATGCCAACTAGGGTCCAAGGCAGTCCTTCCATTGCTTGTTGTTGATTTCCATTTTTTCCCTTCACTTTTAAAGTTGTGAGAATGGAAGTTTCATGGATTGAGGAAGTTGTGGAGTGCACACCCACTCCTCTGTTTTTGAGTAATTCTAATGTTGACATGGCTAAATTTGTAGATTTGCACAAGGTTGTTGCTCAAAAGGTTGCGTTTCAGCCCTTGCAAATGCATGAGACGAGGATGTTTCAAATATGGGGATAGAAATTGTAGGTTGCAAAGGGTTGAAGCAACCATTTTCACAAGTTGAAGGAAATTTAGATTTGCAAGGGATCTTGAAATTATAATCCCTTTTGTTTAAAAAAGCAACAAGGAACAAAAAAGTTGTGGTTGGGATCAAAGACTAAAAGGAAGGCAACAAGATTGGGAAAAGTTGGTTTGACAATGAAGTATGATATTTGATTGCACTAAGAGAGAAATGGAGCTTCAATTTGCCAAAAATGCAAAGAAACAAGGTAAGTTATTTCATTCCAAAATGTGATTATCTTTTTAAAAGTTTATTTCAAGTTTAACACCTGAAACCCTAGTTATGCTTCCATTTTTTGAAATAAGTTTTATTTTAGGTTTGAAACTTGAAACCCTAGTCATGTTAGCATATATATGTTTTATCCTACTTTGGTTGTGTATAGGAAGGGACATCACAAGAATGTGAGAAATAATAGGAGAACATGAACAATAGGAGAGCGAGAGAAGCAACATAAGAGTGAAAAGCAAAAAAAACTTGAATTGAAATCAATCATATGAGAAAGTCAATTAACACATAAAATAACAACAATCGTTGCAATAGAGCATTGACCAAGGAGTGAGAAGCACACAAAAGTAGCAAATAAAAGATATTGAACAAAATAATGTAAGCAAAGCCAAAAACAAAATGAATTAAACAAACTAGTAATTAATAATGCAAAAACACAAACAAATAAACACATAACAAAACAAAAAAGAAAACAAGAAATCAAAGTGGAGATGTCATTCTTCATGAGAGATTTTTATGTTGATTGGTAGCCATTAGAAATCTTAACCTTAATTAGCCTAGACCCTCCCAATAAGCTTTAAATGATATTTTTGGAATTGTATATTTTATGTGGTCTTAGGATTTTAAGTGTATTTGATTATGCATTTGATGTGACATTAAGGTTTGCATAATAAGTTCATGCCATGGGCATTTTTTATGAGTTTGTACCCATGTTTGTGATAAAGTAAATGTTGCTTTTAGTTTGTCATTTATAACAAATGAAATTAAGATGCAAAATTATCATAACATGAATTTTTACTTCGTGGGGCAGGTGTGGTTCATGATATTTCGTTTGCACCCACACATGAAACTATCCAATGGCACCATAGGTTGGCACACCTCAATATTTATTCTATGACGGAAATTCAAAATAAAAAAGGTGCAATTATGCCCATTTTATCGGATTTCACACAACTTTCACTTTGTGAAGGTTGTATTATGGCAAAGATTGCAAGGATTTTCACCCATTTCAAATGAAACCCTATTTCATGCCATTCCTAATTTGGTGCATTTCGACATATGTGGCCCCATGCAAACTTTTCACTTGGGGGTGCCAAATACTTTATTTCTTTCATTGATCATTATCTTTGATACACCTATTTTCATCATTTAAAACATAAATCTGAGGCGTTTGCTATGTTTCAAGTGTATAAGGCTTTGATGAAAAAACAAAATGATAAAGTCATCAAAGTTTTACACACGAACAATGGGGGGAATATTCTTCCCTTGCATTTAAAGCATCTTGTATTGCTCAAGGGATTTTGCACCAATTTACAATACCATACACACTTAAACAAAATGGTATTACTAAATGGAAAAACCAAACCTTTGTCAAAGTTGCAAGAAATATGCTTCAAATTGCCCAATTATTCAAGTCATTTTGGGTAAGAACTATTTCTACCACTTGTTACATTCAAAACCAAACCCCCATATCAACCACAAAATATACCATCCCCTATGAAATTGAAACACCATAAATCGACATTGAATAATTTGGAAGTCTTTGGTTGTTGTTTACTCTTGAATCAAAATGCCAAATTAATGTTTGATTTAAAATGGGCAAGAAAAATTGGAGGTTGGTGAATAGCAATTTACTTACATTGATTTATGTTTGATGTTTGGGAATTTTCCATGCTCAACCACAAGCTTGTTTTTGGCACTCATTCCCAAAATGGCCTTTCTTGTGACAATAATTGAATTCAAAATCAGCTTTGTTCCAAATGGTTTTATTAGGATTGAAGTTGGAAATACTAGCAACCTTATTCAAAGGATTTGAAGAAAAATTATTTCTTGAAAAATGTCCTTTATTACTTTAATAAAAGGTAATTGAATTTTGTTGATTAGGATGTGGATTTAATGCCTTTTCTTGTAAAAGGCATACAACAATGACCACAAAAGTGAAAGTTGGATCATGACCATGTGTGGAAATAAATGGACAAAATGATGGGGGAAAGGTCACTAATAATAAAATGATTGATTACTTATCACTTATAGTTAAGCCGAATGATGTTGCTCCATCAAGCACCCCTTGAAAATCCTCCAAGAATTTGGTAACTAGATGACCCTCCAAAAGTTTGATGGTCATTAATTTTCTCTTAATAGAAAGTTGAGAAGCATGATTTGTGTGTTCATAGATTTGTTTCAATTTGTCCATACCCCATTTCAAGGTTTTCTAGGATTGAACCAAATGAAGTTGAACATCTCCACAATGTGGGAAAATATCTTACCGTGCTTTATCATCATGTAGAGTCCATGCATGAAGTGCTACAAGATCAATGTTTCCAAGATTGGGATTTAGCCCATCCACCATGGAAGATATTTCATTCCTTTTGAGGAACATTTCAACTTTCATGTTCCATGTGAGATAATTTGTACTTTTGAACCTTTCAATAGAATAAGTTTTCATATTTTGGCTTGTAGTAAGAGATGACATTATGATTATCAATCAATGGTTGATAATGTTCTTGAGATAATTTTGATAATTTTATGTCAAATTATCCATAAATTGATTAATTTTTATTCATGTATGGCAAGGGATCTCAAAA
>Ga0116228_10004530_pt1 | contig 12333 bp, 11 predicted proteins | sample S1TSphfallax_2_FD_89694 | JGI IMG/M metagenome (GOLD analysis project Ga0116228, IMG submission 89694) | Host-associated microbial communities from peat moss isolated from Minnesota, USA - S1T2_Fc - Sphagnum fallax MG | ecosystem: Host-associated > Plants > Peat moss > Unclassified | place...
AAAAAAAGGAAAGACAGGATGAAACTCTCGGTTTAGTTTACGACCAAAATTGGTGGAAAAACTAGTTTGGATCCCATTTTGATTTGTAAAATTTTCATTCCCAGTTAGGGGTTTGATGTCCTGTTATGTCTAAACTGGCCGTTTTCGCCCCCTAATCGTGAGACTTTACAGATAACTCTATTAACCGAGTTGAGGTTCATCCACAAATGAGTCATGATCGGGCATCGAGTCCATGACGCACTGGTGTGGCCTGTGTGGGTCCCCACAATGACACGAGAGATTCTATGAAAGGAACCCTAGTAAGCATCATTCGGAAAGCACCGCCAGAAAAATTTCTGGCGTTTCCGAAGGGCACCTTATCCAGTGGAATTTCTCTGGGGCCAAGGGCGGAGAAAAAAAATTAAGGAAATTCTCTTGTCATACACTCGGGGGCCTACCATATCCATAATTCCACTTGTTGAGCTACTTGTTGGTGAAGTGACCAAGAGGTCTTATTATTCTTTCCAGTTCTAGCAGCTTTTCAACCAATTATAAGCAGCCACGTCATAACTGAGATTCCATCAATTGTGGGGACCTACCAAGAGGCCTTCTGACTCAGCTAGGGAATGCCTTTCTGGCTATGAATTTTCTTTCTTATTTTTATTACACCGAATTTTTATTTTTATTAGATGGTCGGCCAGGGTGAACCAGCACCCACAATGGTACCTACCTTCACGTTCTTGAGCTAGGCCCCTTATTGTCCATATTAAGCCCAAAAAATTGTTAGATTTGAACTCCGGGTCTAATTTAGTCTAAGCATTGGATATTTCTAATATTTAGAAATAATTTATGGATTTTGGGATTTTTACCATGGTACCAACAACATCGGGTGCTGGTTCACCCAAGACTTAGATGGTGCTGCCAGTTACCTTGGGGTCTATTCTTTTAGTTGTGTTCCCTCTTCTTTTCAAAATGAAATGTGTCTTCTTTTGTGCCAAAATGTGATTTTTGTATAGACGTGTCATCCCATGTGAACATTTTGTATTCTTTCACCTTTTTTCGTCTAAGAAAAAATGGTTGATCTAAACATGGTCCCTAACTAAATGGCAACTCATCTACAATTCCCACCCTTCTTTAATTCTTGCTTTCATGGAAGATAAACGAATTTTTGAATGGAAGAACCTCGTAACAATTAGTTAAACTTTGAAACCTTTATTATCATTAGAAGACATAAGAAAAATGCAATGTGAGATGCCTAAAACAAAAATTAATCGAGGATCTCAAGGGGTTTCATTTTGTTGTAGTACCGTGATTATGATTTAGATATTATGACCACACATAAAATTTGTAAGGTACAGTAAACCCCCTTTATAATCATGTGCTTGGTGACCAATTTTTTTTGTGATACTAACCAATTGTGATTTAAACATGTATAATCACATTTCATATAAATCTTTGCAAGATTCTGACTATAGGCCCCCCCCCCAATAAAAATTTACAAAACAATCTTTTTATGCTAGAATAAAAGTGCTAATTGTTTAAATTTCGTACGTGGGTTATTCTAAACTCCGCTATGCATTATTAGACTTGAAGAATACTGTGATTTCTGCTTGTTTAATGTGACAATCTACATTGAGTTTGAGCTCCATAACTATTAGCTTGTGTATCTTGTCAAATATATAATTTTAACTAAGACTTTTTCCTTTCTTGGCAAGCTTGCATATCTTTTGTTTATTTGCATTAGAAAGTTGTTATATATATATTTCTTTTCAATTGGATTCATTGTTATTAATTTGCACAACTTGAACACAAAACAACACTAACATTGCCAAAGAGAACTACAATTTACAAAACCCTAATATTTGTCTTAAATTTCTCTCACTATAGTCACATTTACTAAGAAAGCTTTACAAATATTTTGTGCTACCAACGAGTGTGATTATGATTCTAAAATGTGATATTTCTTACTAAAATGGATGGGTTACCAAAAATATATGTGACTAAAATGGGTGTGATTATCAAGGGTGTTTATTATATTTTGGACAAACTCTACAAATTGAAATTTCTTTCCTAGCTTGTAGGAAGGAAATTATGACTTTGACTAGGCTATGATGAATTTGGCCATGAATAACAAAAATGCATAATTTCCCTTCTTTTTCGCCAACCTTTTTTTCTTCTACAATTCCTTAATTACTTTCACTATCTTTTATAGGCCCCAAGAAAAATTGTGAGAATTTATTAAATTTCTATTGACCTTTCCTTGCCTTTACTAAAAAGTGAGTACAAGAACATTTACTTTATGTTTTTTAACCCAATGTAAGCTTTTACATCTTCCTAGACCTACACACATAATTCATTTTTCATTTTCCCTTTTGTATATACATTATGTAAAGCCCTCAAATAAGGGTTGCATGCAAATATGAGACCCACACTCAACTCCCACCTTCCTTACCTCACACTTAAAGCTTTCCCAGTGATGTTGGTTTCCCATCTTCCTTCCCACCTTGCAAGATGTTAGTCTTGATGTTTAATTTATGTACCTTTTTAGTTTTTTCCAACATTGATAGGTTCTTCCCTTTCATGAAAACTTTTAGACCCACTTTTGACATTTAACAATCTTTCATGGGTTCTCCAAGTATGAGTTTAAGCCCTCATTTTCCAAATTTTTCAACCTCATGGTTTGGTTTTTGGCACATTTTTTCAAATTCAAAAACCCTAGGGCTTGGTTCAAAATTTGAATGTACATTATGAAATTCGAAATTGTCTAGTATGAAGTTTTACAACAAATTAAAACTAGGGGTTTTATAGGTGCAAAGTCATATAACTGATTATTTACCTCTAAAGTTCAACCCAATTGCCAACATTTAAAAAAAATAGTTTAACTTGCCTACCTAAAAAACCTAAAATTATATATAACTTTATTTTATTTTTCCTAGTTCAAATTTTGGTTTCAGTTCTAACAAAATATTAGTTTCGCAATTTGGTTCTTGTGTTAGTTATACCAAAAGGACGCTGATTAAGGTCCAAGCCACAAGAACATGAACTCCTAAGTTCAAACTACAAACCAAGGAACTTGCCAAAGCTTATTATTTCCTAGGTGGAACAATCATTGCCTCATTCCACTTTTAATTCTTAGGATTCCACTATTGATTTACATCATCATTCATTTGTGTGTTCCTCTTAAGAATGCACCTTGCTTTCCAATGCTCAATGCATTCCTACGTGGAATAAGTTTGGTTCCATAGCTATATAACAATGTTAGAACCCCATCACCCACAACCTTGTTTTTTGGAACATGCCTTAATAAAAATTGTTACCACGTCATGGAATGAGGCTTTTCCCAATAGTAAGAAATGTTGTCATAAGTAGATGGACTTTACCCATAATATCTAACAAAGTTGGAGTGGCCAAAATGAACCAACACGAACTAATGCACCATGAAGCATAAATGGTAAGTAGTTAGGAAATAATTTTTGTAGGGTTCCAATTCTTTAATTAACCATGGTGGTCACCTCAATCTTTTTTTTGCCTATCTATTAACAACTTGAAAACATGTTGTTTATAAATAAGAAGTAAAAAATAACCTTTACCTATGTAAAACATAAAAACTATCCACTTACCTATTAGTTGTCTATTTTATTACCCATGTATAATACCTATTACAAAATGGGTTACAAATATGAAATTGAATATTAATTCACATGAAATTCATGCACAATTGATTCATAACAAACATCTAGTGAATGGTGCTTTGGTGGTTGTTATTTCATTGTGGCCAATTGGCACCCTTGTGTCCTTTTGATCTTTGTGTTTTTATTAAGCTCAATGTTGATACATTGATCCTTTTGTTTTACAACAATTTGTTTTTTGGTTTGAATCCTCCCCCCTCCCCACACCCCTTTCATGTGGCCAGAAGCTTTTTAATAAAATCTCATCAGCATGTTAAGACGTGCCATGCAATTTTCATTCTCAATTTTGTTCTTTATTGTGTATCTTTTTTTTTTTGTTGTGCTTTCTCTTATTACACATTAGACTTACTACTAAGGTGAGCAACCTAGAAACCATGTGCATTAACTTGAATGCTTACTTTGAAAGTTTTGTGAAACCTCTCCCCATAATTACTCACCATAAAAGTTGATCACAATGCCATGAACTTTACCCATTGCAAGTTGTTCATGTAACATTGAATTGTTTGTTCAAATGTAGTACAAGGTTCTTAATCACAATTGTTTTAACCATTTTTTGTCTTTTCTCATTTGCTCCTTGATATCTTTTACAACCTCCTTCTCCAATGCCTTTTGTTGGATAATATTTATGTATTGTGCTAAGGTAACCACATGTAATTGATTATAAACTACCAACAATTTTATGGCCTTGGTCTTTTTCACTATTAATTGTAGCAAAAAAATAAGATTACAAATTTTGATGCCTCTTCCTCTCAAGGTTACATTTGGTTAAATGTTTCTTCTAGCTAGTTGAATGTCTCTCCTAGAATTTGGGGAGTCCAAATTTACCACTAAGCCTTCATTCACAAATGTTGTGCAAGTGTTTGCAACAATGAAAGCTAAGTGGCATTTTCACATAATGGCCCACTAATGTTTTTTCATGTTCAAGTGGTTTTGCATCATACAACTATTTCCCATTTCCACTTAAGATCTTCACCTCCATGAACCTATTCATCATCTTTTTATGAATCAACATCTTCATACATTGACATTGTTTTGGCATCTACGAAAACCTCACTTAGGCTTGTATTCTTGTCCATTTCCTTCATGTTTAGTGTCCAAATCCTTATAACCCTAAATCCTACCATATATATATTTTTAACAAAACTTGTTATAGTGCATAGTTTACCTAGCTAGCATCACCTTGTCAAACTCAAGGTAATTATTTTAAACGATGGCCTAATTTTTTTCTTTAATGGATCTTGAATGGTTTGAAGCAAACATTAGAACAAACTCATGGATTAACATTTGACTTTCATAATTATTTTTAAATTTTAAACAACATTTGCAATTAGAAATCCCTTTCGTAGCAATCAATTTTTATTTGCAAGTTACACAACATATTTCATATCCTACTATATAAGTTCATCCATTACCATATGGCATATAGTGATTGCTTTTGTAACTATTGTGTAATTATTTTGGTAGCAATATTTGCAAGACATGTACAAATCATTAATGGACATGTGGCAACAATTTGAGACAATGCCCCTATTTACTTAAACCTACTTTAGCTAAGCAACTTAATTCCTTACATGCCCTTATTTTGTAAAATGAATCATCAATTGACAAATAACATTTTTGCTAAGTAACCTATGTGACACATGGGCTTGGCCTAAAGGTAGGTAGGCTTAAATTAAATATAACTTATGTCACACAAAGGTTATATATAACCTACATGGCACTTTGGCTCAATCTAGGGACATTAGGAATGTGTGTAAGCATCCATACATGTCATGTTTTTTTCACACAAGTAATCATAAACTATTTTGCTTAGACATGTGTATATATTGAAAATTATATGGTTATAAATTTTTAGTTGCAAAAACACCTAATGTAATTACAAAATGATTATTAATTGCATGTAAATGTTACAAACTAATTGGTTATAAATGATAGTTTTTTTCTAGTGAAGAGACATCTAGAGGTTGAAAGGCATGCAAGGTGCGAAAAAGAAAAGTCATCATGTCCATTCCAAAGTCTTGTGCTTATTGTATTGCCTCTAATGTCATATGGGAGCCATGTTCGTTTAGAATTAAAAGGTGATGGTTAACTTGGGAGATGCCACTTGGGACTAACCTCTTAAAGAAAGTGAGAAACTTGGAGAATCAATAAATCATCAAGTGAAAACATTGGTAAAGTTTGGTAGTCATGGGTACTTTCCTTCCACAAAAAAAAGTTACAAAAAATATTTTTGGATGTCTATTTTAGGGAAGATGAAAATGAAAAGAAAATATTTTCCTTAACTTTGGGAGTTTTGAAAAACATTAGGCATGGGGAAAGGGAACAACTTACCCAAAAACTAGTTGAATTTTGTATTTAATTACACCTATCAAACTTAGGCATTGAAAAATGCAAGTTGTTAAAATTGTGCAACAACATACACATAACAAAATTATTTGAATTTGGATAATAGAAAGATATTGAAACTATGTTTCCATTAGGTTATTCATTTGACATTCGAAATATACTTTTTTACATGCATATAAATAAAAAATCACTTTTAAATTTGATAATAGATATTTTTAACGATTGCATAGTGTATGTTATTCTTGAATTTTTTCAATTACAACTTGTCCATGTAGAAAAGGTCAATACTTTTTAGTAAGGGGGACATCTAATAGTTTTTACAAAGTGTATTGAAAATACTTTAAGAAAAAGTTTAACACAAAATTTCAATTTTTTACAAACATGTCCATGTCACATATGATATATATTCATTTAATTTAAAAATTCTATGTCAAAGGGCTTCACATTCTTGCAAGCTTTGAAAGTTAAAATTTTCAATTTTTACAAAATTGGGATATTTTTGGCATATTTTATCATGCTTTCACACTATCATCCTTGCTTTCTTTTGCATTGCCATGCAAATTCTTGGCCTACACAACTTGATGTAGTCCTTTGACATACAATCATAGTTGAAAATGTAGATAGTATGCAAAAACTCTTTGACAACATTCATTGCACAATCGATGATCAATCATTCATTGGATTTGAAGATGTTACTATACACATCTTTTGATTTGTGCTTGGCCAACACCCTTGCATTAGATTGTTGACTAGCCTATATGTTGAACTCATTACATGTCCATATCTAAATAGGGTTAAAATTGTGTTGTGTGCAAAAGCCTTGCAAATTGGTGTAAAACAATGCACAAGGTGCAATGGTTAGCCATTGTGCCCTACAAACTTTGAGACCATTTGCCATTCAAATATCCAACTCTAGAAGCCATCTTTTGAACAAAAATCACCAACTTTTTCTAAGTATCTTAATTAAGAAAAATAGATGCTTGGTGTATGCAAGTTGAACCACTTTCAATTTCAATCTCCAAGGTAATGCTCAAACCCATTATTTCATGGTCAAAACCCACTTTACAATTATCTACTCCTTTGTTATTGTTAGCATGTTGCCTTTTTCTATTTAGATTATTAACTAATGTTATTTTGATTAGATCCAACTCTATTTTGACATATGATTGCTCCTTTCTTACTACCAACACACTTGCACTAAGATCAAATTTTACTTTTGATTTAGTTTTTTGCTTTCACTTGTAAAACTTTATAGATTTCAACTAACTTGTTTTGCTTTTAGGCTAGATTCTACTTTTACTTATCTTCTTAATTCCAATTATTCTACTTTTGATCTTAACAAATGTGCACTAAAAACCAGTAGTTTTAGAAAAGTTTGCAATTTCTTTATCACCTTTAACAGTAGAGAGCTCATGAGTTGAGAGAAAAAGGATATGAATATGACCAAATGAATTTGTTTTGGAGATGTAGAGCTTGTCATTGTGTTGACCATTTTTGGTGGCAAAATGAAAAATAAAAGTTAAATGTTTTCTTTGTTATCAAATTACACAACTTTTTCTTCTTTAAGATTGGTACTTGGACGCTTAAATTAAGAAAATATAGTAATATATTTAATACAGTGTTGTGTATTAGAGTTGGGATTAAATATACAAGGATTTCTATGGTTGTGGAGCTCGTGTTGTCTCGCCCATCACCAAAAGGCAAATTGAAAGTTGGGAGTGTTCCTACTCTTGAAATAAAATCCTCATCTCTCTTAAACAAAGGGTGTAACATTCTTCATTATGGTTTTTCAAAAGTGAACACATCACCAAACAAAGGCAGGGGTCACCTTTTGCTTTAGTTTGTACACCCCCCACACCCATCACCACCTTGTTTGGGGGACAAATGTAGACAACCTCTTTTTCAAAGTGTGTAAAAAGAACCCCTCATCAAATTGGGGTGTCTTCAGTGGGATGTTCATTTCCTTTCTTACTTTTGACACACCTCATTTATGGTCAAATTGGCATTAAATTATGCCATATAATTTGGCATCTTTGTACAAGAAGGGTGAGTCCTCATTAGCAAACTTTGTTAGACGAGTGGTTGACCACATAACCTCCATGCTTAAATTTTTAGTTGCATCCATGGACAAGTTCAAAATTTAAATTATCAATTTTGGGATGTGTTCCACTTTTTTATTGATCATTTTGGCCTTTGATACAAGGGACATCCCCGAAAAAGAAAAAGAAAAAGAAAATTTAAAAAATGCCTGTGTAAAAACGACCCAGATCAGATCAACAGTAGGTGTTGGACTGTGTAGTGGCATTTGCAAGGCTCTGGCATCCTGTGTAAAAAGGGGCTGGCCAAAACCCCATTTTTCTGTGCCAAGTCAGCAAAGGTTTTATATCCAAAACATCCTGTCCAGTGCGCAGGTGAGGCCACATTGATTCCATTTTTGGATTCTTTGTGGTTGTTCATGTTTTGGGCATAAAAGATTCCCGGAAAATCTGTTGCAGAAGATGGACGCAAGAGGAGGATTAAACAGCTTGACTTGAAGAGCAAGCATCCGTGGATTCGTGCGCAAGCTCCTTCATCATCACTGTTATCTGTTTGCACCCATCAACCTGGAGATAGAAGAATGTGCTTTGTTAGGGTTCTCTGTTCTCCTCTCCTTTGTCAATTTTTAGAAGTTGTGTATGAGATTAATGGTGTCATGAGCTTGAGCTCCTGATCTTGTTGGTCCGTAAGTTGTTTGTACATCATGCGCATGGCGGTCGGTCGATTTGAGAGTTTCGCTATAGCTATAAATTGAGATTATTATCTCGGAACTTGGAAGAGTTTAGGCTTTCTTGTTCTTTTCCTTTTCTTGGGGGTTTGTTTTTGGGGGCGGGGGCGGCGGGGCATTGGATGTGCGACATTCATCATGTGAGCGAAAGTAAAATCGTGAATGGGGAGAGTATATTTATCATCTACAAGTAAGCAGCTCGTAATTCATGAGCTCATGTCGAGTCTGTGCAATTATCTTGTTCATGTATCCAAGGGTTTGAAGTAAGAGTTCACCATAATACTTTCCCTAGAGGAATATTCAAGCAAAATCAAGTTATAAATGCTGGGCTGAAATAAATTCCTTCATTCTGTGCAGGCCCTGCAAGATCATCATCACGATTGCTGCTATCATCTGCATCACCAATTGGTCCCGGGCAGGCTACTTCTCATGAAGCTCTGCAAGACGCCAGACTACTTTTACAAACAACTAATAACTCCAGCGCCACACCACTAGGGTGCGTCGATGCGCAAACCGGGGTTCCCGTAAGTTGCCAGCAGCAGCAATTACCCACCCTAATACTCATAGTGGGTATCACTTGCATGCTGTGTCTTATACTCTTGGGACTCACCCTCCTCACTTATTCCTGGTGCAATAGGCCGGCGCGTCAAAGTAATCCAGGATCGGGGGAATCCGTCATCAGTTCAAATACGACGTCTGCAGCAGCTACCTGTGCCACGGCCAGTAGCTGTACCGATGAGATGGTGATCATGGTGCGCTTGGCCGGCGACGAAGAAGCAAAATTCGTAGCCCTCCCTGCGCCCCTCAAAACCTCGGCGACCACGGCGCTTGCAGATGCCGATGCTTCTTCGCAACCTCCTTTGGACGTGGAAAGCAAAGCTGCTGCTGCTGCTGCAGCATCAACTGCGCACGAAGAAGAAGGTGAAGACTCATCTGTTGTACGGTAGTGGGGTTAGGGTTTAGGGTTTAGTGCTATGAACCCTGAACCCTGCAGTGAATACTGAATGTGAGTTGTAGGTAACCCTTTCATCTCTGGAATCTGGATGGAGAATGTTTTCCGTGCAACTGAGAATGCAATTGCTACTGTCATTAATGCTAGTATTTGATGTTGTTGTGGGTGATTCCATCTCTGGAATCTGGACGAAGAAAGTTTTCACTGCAACTGAGAATGCAATCGCTACTGTCCATAACACTGATGCATTAATGTTGTGTGCACATGAATCCCGGTTGAAAACAAGTTAGCAGCTTGGCATTTCATTGTTAATAAAAAAAGCGAGGGGGTTTAGGGTATCCATGTATGCACACTACAAGAGGAGAATGTGGTTTTCCTCACACAAAAAGTCGCAGCTCATGACATGTGTGGTGGAAACTTTGTGATTTCATCCATTACAATGTACAATGTGTGATTGTTTATTGTGACATATATTACATTAAAATGGCAATTACAAGAGTTTGCCTGATGATTTTTAGTGCTTTTTTTTCCCCCTCGCTTTGATAATTAAAAACCTCCAAAATCACTTTGATTTGAATTTGAATTTCACTTTTTAGCAAAATCGCACCAATAAGAAAAATGGCTAGATAGGACTTCAACACAAATAGTGATGCTTAAGTGGACCCATCAGAAAGTGATGGCCAACTCATAAGCTTTACTCATAGGAGCTCTCACTTTGTATTAAACCATCATCTGAATTTCTGGAAATTTGGGGTTTTAAGTCTTTTGTAAGTGGGAAGGGTACACTAGACGATCTAAGTAATTATATCTAGAAGTTCCAGAACAAATTTTGTGGCATTCCTATTTACAGTCATCTGGTTGTTTGGCGTAAGTTCATCAGAAAAAATGTCCAAATTTTTGAAAACTCTACTTAAGGATTACACATTAAGCAGATAGCTAATGAGATCCTTGTTCACTGTTATGATCATATTTCCCAAAACTATATTGCTTGTAAATTTGGTTCGAAAGGCACCCACGACAAAGGGGTCTTTAAAATTGTGTCTAAGTACTGCAATTTGGACTTCTTTTAAGGTGCGTTCACGTATGGTGCTAGGGACTCTAGTGCTGAGTCCCCTAACACCATGCTAGCCATTTAAAACTTAAACCTAGTTATCAAAGAAATTTTTATGTTAAGCTAACATTTCTATTAACATTAAACCATCACACATTTAACATTAGGTGCCACCTAGTATGCCACCTAATTTTTCATTTAACACTGACTTAACATCAAGTGTGAATGCACCATAATATATGAAGTTAAGCCAAACAACCAGATGACTCTATAAATAGGAAATACCACAAAACAAGTAGCCTATGTGGATGGGGATCCCTCTTGTGATTCCTCAAATATACTCTCTCACTGGATACACTCCCAGTTATCTGTGCAACAAAAAATTGTCCAAGCTGATTGTATGAAGTAGAGTTGGGGAAGCTTTTGTAAAAACAGTCACAAGTAAAGGCTATCTAGAACACAACCATATTCTTTGATGTTGGGACCTTGCCACTATCCATTACTAAGAGATTCCCATAAAAGAATTTATACATGCCTTGTCCACATAGCCATGTGTTAATTTAGTGCCACATTGGATATGGCATTGTTGTGGCATGGAATCCTGGTTGCAAAAAGGTGTGTATCACACTTGGTGTTAGGGACTCTACTGTTGAGTCCCTTAACATCATACTAGTCATTTAAGACTTCAACTTACTTCTCATGAAGTCTTTATGTTAAACTCACATTCATTTAACATTAAGCTATTGCCCATTTAACATCAGGTGCCACCTAGGATGCCACCTAGATTTTCATTTAAGATTGATTTAATATCAAGTGTGAATGCACTATATTATTGGCCCTTTTGTTGGTTTCAGGACATTATCCATGGTTTGCATCAGCAAAAAAAATTTGTGGGGGGCAAAAGTTCGTCAAATTTCTTCATGAAAAATATGATTTCTACCTATATAAAGCATATTTCATGGAAAAAATGACCCAAATCCACCAGATTTTCAAAGGAAAAGAATTCCAAATTGCCAGATTTTTACCATAAGTTCCAGTAGGTAGCCAAGAATATAGAAAGATTCTGTTCTTTTTAAAAACTTTCTTATCTAGTATGTAGCCAAATTTGGCTAAATCATCTTATGAACAATTGCCACTTCAGTGACATCACAAAATTAGGGGAGGGGGGGGAAAACCCTAGTTTGCGCATTTGCACATAGACTGCCTTCCTCTATCAGGTCATATCTTTCTCAACTTTTGTGTAGTGTTGAGGCCCAAGGAGGGGGGCAATTCCTGAAATTAAGTGGCCTAGGGTGAGGCAATAGGCCGTTGTTAAGGATAGAAAATTTGAACCTTGTTGGAACTTGGTAGTGATTGGCTACCAATTTAACAAGTTGAAAAACAATTTTTTTGATGGAAAAATTTCAAGGCAAAATGAGAAGTTTTTGGATGATGCCAACTCTTTAATGCCATTGTAAAAATTGGCAAGGGTATCAACTAACCATGAAGTATACACCATTCTCTTAAAATATTAGTGTTTTTAGACTAGAGACTCCTGTTTTCTTTAAACCCT
>Ga0116228_10004532_pt1 | contig 12329 bp, 13 predicted proteins | sample S1TSphfallax_2_FD_89694 | JGI IMG/M metagenome (GOLD analysis project Ga0116228, IMG submission 89694) | Host-associated microbial communities from peat moss isolated from Minnesota, USA - S1T2_Fc - Sphagnum fallax MG | ecosystem: Host-associated > Plants > Peat moss > Unclassified | place...
AGCGAGCTGAAGTACCATGCGCGGCTGGTCAGTCGGGGGTCGGGGTTCGCGAGTGTCCAGGTGTCGCCGCCGTCGTCCGAGCGGTAAAGTCCGGAGTGGCCGGGGCAGTCGATCGTCGCGTAGACCCGTCGGCCGTCGGCCGAGACCGCGATGCCGGTGCGGCCCCATGTGCCGGTCGGCAGTCCCCGGCCGGTCAGTTCCGTCCAGGTCGCGCCGCCGTCGGTTGAGCGCGAGAGGCCGTTGCCCGGGCCTTCGAGCGGCGCGTAGGTGCTCCAGGTCGAGCGATGCGCATTCCAGGTGGTGGCGAAGAGGATCTTCGGCTGGGCTGTGGCCATGGCGATGTCGGCGATCCCTACGCTCGGCCCGTGGTCAAGTACGTGTTGCCAGGTCGCGCCGCCGTCGGTTGACTTGTAGACCCCGCGCTCGGCACTGGGCCCGTAGGCATGGCCGAGCACGCCAACATATAGGGTGCGTGCGTCGGCCGGGTCGACCAGGATGCGGCTGATCTGCCGCGAGTCGGCCAGGCCGATGTGCTTCCAGGTGGCTCCGCCGTCCTGGCTGCGATAGACGCCGTTGCCGGAGGCGAGGTCGGAGCGGATGTCGGACTCGCCGGTGCCCGCGTAGATTATCTTCGGGTCGGACGGGGCGACGGCGAGCGCGCCGATCGAGGCGACAGGCTGGCTATCGAAGATGGGCTGCCAGACTGTGCCCGCGTCGGTGGTCTTCCAGACGCCGCCATCGACGCTGCCGAAGAAGAAGCTCGCGTCGCTGCCGGGTATGCCGCTCACGGCGACCACACGGCCTGCGCGGTAGGGCCCGATCAGACGCCAGTCGAGACCGCTGAAGAGGGATGGCGAGAGCTGCTGGGCCAGCCCGCATGTTGGTGCAACGATTGCACATAGCAGTGCGGAGAGACAGAGGGGCCGAAAGGGCGACCAGCGAGCAGTAAGCAGGTTCATCAGCCGATTGTCAGGGGGATTGCCGGGCGGCGCAAGTTGTTTAGCGTATGAGGCCGGGAAGCTGTTCAGGAACGCGAAATCCGGCCTTAGATTAATGCGTGGAAAAAGCCTGGCCTGATCCTGAACTGGCGGAGGGAGAGGGATTTGAACCCCCGTTACCCGCAAGGGTAAAGCGGTTTTCAAGACCGCCGCAATCAACCACTCTGCCATCCCTCCGCGGGGGCGCTAGCGAAAGTTTAGCAGTGTTTTGAGAATCGGAGCGAGGGCCTTGTCAACGAGCGACCCGCGTACCGTCCGGCGCCGGCCGGATCAGGCGACCGGGGTCCGATGCAGTTATAGCCCCTGATTACCAGCGCGTGGGGTCTGGTCCAGGAAGATCAAGAAAAATTAGAAATGTCTTTATGAAGTCTGTGAGCGAGCTTGGCCTTTCACAGCCTTCCCTCACCAATGGCCGGCAGAATTCGGCTCACGCCCAGCCCTGAGGCGCAAATCCCGGCAAGACTTGCCGGGTTTGAATGGCACGCCTCGTGCACTGTATCGTCGCGAGGCTTACTACATGAACAGCGGAATTTACGCGGCAGCCACAGCGCTGTCAGCCCGGACCGATGCGTTAGATGCGATTGCCAACAACATGGCGAACAGCAGCACCGAGGGATTCAGGGCCCGTCATGCCAGTTTCAGCGAGGTGCTCGCCGGTACAGGGCAGCCGCTCGGCTCTGAGCTCAACCGGGTCATCAACGACTACGGCCTGCAGGGCAACTCGTTGATCGATAGTACCCAAGGCTCGCTCGTGAAGACCGGCAACGACCTGGATTTGGCCATTGAAGGGCCGGCCTACTTTTCGGTGCAAACTGCGGCAGGGCCGGCGTACACCCGCGCCGGCAGCCTGAAAGTGTCGCCCCAGGGGCAGCTCGTCACCTCCGCCGGCGACGCGGTCATCGGTGATCAGGGAGCAATCACGCTGCCACTTGATTCCAAGCTCAGCATCAGTTCCGACGGCACGATTTCGGCCGATGGCGCGGTCGCGGCAAAGCTCAAGCTGGTGGAGTTTGCGCCCGGAGCCGACGTTGAGGGGATGGGAAACAGCTACTACACCGTTCCCGAAAGCAGCACGGTGGTTGCGACCCAGTCGCAGGTGCGCCAGGGCATGCTCGAGAGCTCAAACGTCAACCCAGTTTCGGCTGTGATGGAGTTGATCAATGCACAACGTTCCGCTGAAACCATGCGCCATGCTTTGACCTTGTTCGATTCCGATATGGACAAGACCGCTGTACAGGATCTGCCGCGCATCAGCTAAGGCATTTTCATAGTTGGTGTGATCCAGCAACTAGACTGCCCGCCTCTTTTCTCGAAGAGAAAGGGGCACAAAGTGAAAACTGCTCCGGTCACAGGAACTGTGAAGATGCCTTAGGGCGCGGAGTATACCCAACGAGGAGTTCTCATGATTCGCGCTCTCTATACAGCCGCAAGCGGCATGTCCGCCCAGCAGCTCAATCTTGACAACATTGCTAACAATCTTGCGAATGCGAGCACGGTAGGCTTCCAGCAGCGCCAGGTGCAGTTTGCTGACTTGCTTTACCAAAACACGGTAGCTCCAGGGTCAGCCGCCAGCCAGCAGACCACCAATGCGGCCGGATTGCAGGTGGGCTTGGGCGTGCGTCCGACCAACACCGAGGTCATCCAGACGCAGGGCGACTTCACGACCACGGGGAGCCCGCTCGACCTGGCCATCTCCGGTGAGGGCTTCTTCCAGATACTGCTTCCCAACGGATCGACCGGGTACACCCGGGCCGGTTCCTTTCACCTGGATGCCCAGGGAAACATGGTGACCCAGGATGGAAACCCTCTGCAGCCAGGTGTGACCATCCCGCCCGATGCGACGGCGGTCAACATCGCGAGTGACGGCACCGTGACCGTAACCCAGCCAGGACAGACCCAGGCATCGCAGGTCGGCGCGATGCAACTGGCGATGTTCATCAACCCGGGCGGTTTGAACAGCGTGGGCAACAACATCTATCTGGAGACCACCGCTTCCGGCAACCCGATCATCGGCAATCCGGGTGGTACGGAGGGGATTGGGACGATTCAGCAGGGGATGACCGAAGAGTCGAATGTGAGCGTGGTCGACGAGTTTGTGCAGATGATCGTCGCGCAGCGCTCCTATGAATCGAACTCGCGGGTGGTCAAGGCAGCAGACGAGATGCTGCAGCAACTTAACCAGCTTACGTCGTAGTGAGACCGAGTCAAGAGCGATCAGCGATGGACACTTCGTGGAGTGAATCGAGGAAGGGCTGCCGGCCCCTGCGCTTGGCCGCGCAGGCCAGAGCGGGGCTCATGGCTGCGCGGAGGGTGTTGCCCGTGCGCGGGTGGATAGCTGGGCCGCTCTTTCTGGGGCTGCCTCTCCTCTCCTGGGCCCAGACGCCCCGGCCGGACCGATCGACGATCCGGCTGGACCAGGTGGTCGCGACACTGTCGGATGCGGAGCTGCCGCTGGAAGGCGCGGACGTCCGGCTCCTGGCAAGGAACGTCGCTGCTACTCCTGAGCCCAGGCTTGAGGTGAGGGCCATTGAACCATGGGGAGATCGAGGCGCGCGCGTGCGGATTCGCTGCGAGACTCCCGCGGAGTGCCTCCCCTTCTATGTAGCGGTGGAGTGGACGAACAAGACCGTGGCTGAGGCCGCGTTGCGCACGCCTCTGGCGGTGGCGGTCTCGGGCGCGAAACCGGTTCGCGGGCCGGTCTACGGAGCCTCACCGGTTCCGCCTGCAGCCCCTGACGGTCAGTTGGACCGCAACGAACACAAGCCCGCCGCAAGCGAAGCCTTAGCGGTGGAGAGCAGGCAACGCCAGGGAACCGCAGAGACACAGGTGCTCGCGGGAACCCGGGCAACATTGTTGATTGAAGCGGAGCGGCTGCACATCAAGGTGCCTGTCGTATGCCTGGAAAAGGGCGTCGCCGGTCAGACGATCCGTGTGAGCTCGCTCGACCGTAAACAGACTTATCGCGCGGAAGTAATCGACAGCACACAACTGAAGGGCACGCTCTGAAGGAAGTGAGATAACTGACATGTTGAAATCCGCTCTACACAAGACGAACTGGTCCGGCCAGTCGCAACCTCTATTGAAGTTCCGGCGCAAGCTGCTCCTCACCCCGCCTGCGGCGCTTCTGCTCTCGACGATGGCCTACGCGGGCGTCGACGTCAAGCTGCCGAAGCTTCCGCAGAAGAAGGACTCGCAGCAGCTGCGCCAAGACTATCTGACCCGGTTGCAGGAACAGTACATGCCGCCGGCTGATCCACGCACGACCGGAAGTCTGTGGTCGGCGGCCTATGTGCTCGGAGATCTAGCGTCCGACTACAAGGCGCGCACGCTCAACGACACGATCATCGTCCAGGTATCGGTGCAGACGACCGCCGCGCAGAGTGGCACCACCGATACGTCCCGCGCCTTCACCACCACATCCGGCATTACCGGTCTCGCGGGCGGCATACCCGCCCACGGAGTCAATCCCCTGCTGGCCGCTAACTCGACCACGGCCCTCAAGGGATCGGGCGCGACCGCATCGAACACCACCTTCACGACCAGCCTCTCCGGGCAGGTGATCGCGGTGCTCGCGAATGGAAACATGGTGATCGAGGCAGAGCGGCAGATCGCGATGAACAACCAACATGAAGATGTGATCATTCGCGGCATCGTCCGGCCGGGCGACATCAGCTCGAGCAACACCGTAGCCTCTTCCTCGCTCAGCAACCTGGAGATCGAGATGAAGGGCAAGGGCATTATCTCGGACAGTAACCGGCCGCCCAACATCTTGACCAGGACCGTGCTATGGCTTTTTGGATTCTGATGACTGATCACCCAGCTGTCGCGTATCGACCGAGGACTCCTGCTTTGCGATCTCTCTTTAGTAAGGTAGCGGCCAGCGTGCTTCCGGCTATGCTGCTGGTGTCCACCGCGCAGGCTGCCCCGCAGGGCAGGCAGGTACAGTTGCGCGATATTACCGACATTCAGGGCGTGAGGGACAACCAACTCGTCGGCTACGGGCTGGTCGTTGGCCTGCGCGGCACCGGCGACCGGCAGCAGACATTCTTTACAGTCCAGACTCTCGCGAACGAGATGCAGCGCATGGGCGTGCAGATTTCGCCCGGACAGGTCGTGGTCAAAAATATCGCCGCCGTCTTTGTCACCGCTGCTTTGCCTCCCTTTGCCCATCCGGGGATGAAAGTCGATATCACGGTGTCTTCTGTCGGCGACGCGAGGAGCCTGGAGGGTGGAGTCCTGCTGATGACCTCGCTTCGGGGCCCGGACGGCCAGGTATATGCGGAGGCCCAGGGGGCACTGGCGCTCGGCGGCTACTCAGAAGGCACCGGAGGCAACGTTCGCTCTGTCAATCAGCCCAACGTCGGGCGTATTCCGGAAGGGGCCATCGTCGAACGCGAGGCTTCGGTCGACCTGAGCCGCTTTCGTACAGTGTCGTTCATGCTGCGCAGTTCCGACTTCACAGCCGCTCGCGATATTGCCGATGTAGTGAACAAGGAGTTCGGCAAGCCGATCGCCGTGGCCCAGGACAGCCGGACGATCAGCGTCGATGTGCAGGGAAGCGGGGTGAGTTCTGTGCCAACGCTTATCTCGCGCATCCAGGCATTGTCCATCCGCTTCCAGGCTCCGGCGAAGGTGGTGGTCAATGAGCGTACCGGCACGATTGTGATGGGTGGCGCGGTCACCCTGTCTCCTGTGTCGGTGATGCATGGCAGTTTGAGCATCCAGGTCGAGACGGTCCATGAAGTATCGCAGCCGTTACCGTTCAGTAATACAGGGACAACGACGCCGGTCGAGAACACGACAGTAGCCGTCAAAGACGCGCCCGCTCAGTCGATCCGGCTGGAGGACGGCGCCGATGTCGATGATCTGATCCGCGGGCTGCATGCCATTGGCGCCACCTCGCACGATATTGTCGCCATCCTGCAGGCGATCAAGGCAGCGGGCGGTCTACAGGCCGACCTCGAGGTTATCTAGTGAAACGTTCTCGGATTGGAGTCCAGAGATGATCGATGGAACGATAAACAGTGCGCAGGGCAGCCTGCTCGATGCGCAGGCGGCGCAGCTGCTGCAGCGTGTGCAATCGGCAACGCCGGCCGGCAAGCCGGGAGCAGCGGGCAAGAACGAGGACGCGAAGATCGCCAAGTCGTCGACAGATTTCGAATCGATACTGCTGGGCAGCTGGCTGCAGGGCGCCGAGGGGTCGTTCGCCAAGGTCCCGGGGGGCGATGAGGACGATGATGACGATACGAGCAAGGATCAGTTCCAGGGTATCGCCATGCAGGCGCTGGCAGGGTCGATGACCGCATCAGGCGGGATCGGGATTGCTAAGATGATCGCCAAGAGTCTGCATGCAGCGGCCCAAAATGACGGCAGCGAAAAGAGTTAGCAGCCTCTAACCCTAAAGGTTTATTAGCAAAGTGCGCCCCTTTCCACCGCTGGACTGAACGAATTTGGGCATGATGCCGATAGGAGAAGCGTTACAGCGGGAGGTTATTATGCGCATCGATCTTTACGGGGCAGCTACGGTACCAACGGAAGGAACTGGGGCGGCGGCCACTTCCAGCTCGCACTCGACCGGCCAGAACACCGCAGAAGCGGAGCCTGTGGATACAGCGACGCTCTCGTCGGGAAGTCTAGCAGTTCCATCCTTGGCGGAGCAGGCACTGAAGACGGCGGAGGAGCGCTACGCAAAGGTGGACGCTCTGAACAGAGCCGTCAGCAGCGGAGCTTACACCTTGGATCCGGCGATCATCGCTCACGCGATCACGACCCAGGGAGTTTAACGAGGCGAGCTTGAAGCTGTGCTCACCGGATGAGCCGAGGTTAAGCAATGAAAGTGGACGTTGTTCCTTCTTCTCTGCCCTTGGCGGTGAACTATGCAATGCAGCTTGAGGCGCTCACGGCCGAGGTAGGGTTGGCCATGGATGCGTTCGGAGAGAACAATCTCTGTGGCTTTGAGGAGAGCGTTGCCAGGCAACAGGAGCTCTGTGCGAATCTCGGCCGGCTTCTAGGGCAGATGGAAGCGGGAAAGCCAGTCAACGCGGACCGGGTGCAATTGGGAGTAGAACGGGACCTGGCGCGGAGAATCAGGCGGGCTGCTGAGTCTTTGCAGGCGTGTCAGCGAACCTACGTTGCTTTGCTCAAACACGCCGGCGACTCGTCCCGGATGTTTGACGGGCTTTGTCGCAGCTATAACGGACCTATCGATCAGTCAACGGGCATGTACCTGAGACGTTCGAGCTGGTCCTGCTAAGTTTACGGGGGTGGATTTTGGGTGGATTAAATGCATCGTTATCGGTAGCGTCGCAAGGTCTGCAGGCACAGGAAGCGGCGATCTCCGTCACAACCAACAATATCGCCAACGCAAATACGCCTGGATACTCGCGCGAGATCGTGAATCTTTCCGAGGGTGTAGCAGTCGGGCAGGGAGACACGGCACTGGGTGGCGGCGTCACTCTGCAGGGCTTTTCGAGTGTTCGGGATCAGCTGCTCGCGCTTCGCATTCAGCAGCAGACCTCGCAGCAGAGCAGCGCCGACGCGCAGACCAGCGCTCTGAACGAGGTGCAGAATCTGTTCCCGAGTTCCGGTTCAGGACTGGGCACCGATTTCTCTGCATTCTTCTCGAGTATCTCGGCGCTCTCAGCCAACCCGGCAAATGCGGCCACGCGGCAGAGCGTACTCTCCTCGGCTCAGAATCTGGCCAGTGAGTTCAACTCGATCTCCAATGGACTCAGCAGTCAGCAGACCAGCTTGAGCCAGCAAGTGACAAGCTCGGTTGCCCAGATAAACCAACTCAGCTCGCAAATCGCTACGCTCAACAACCAGCTGACGCAGTTGACTGCGCAGGGGGAAAACGTAGGTACGATCCAGGATCAGATCCAACAGGATGAGCTCAGTCTTTCCCAGCTTACGAATATTTCGATTACTCACACTAACAGCGGTATCGATTCGATTACGACCGGCAACGGTACATCCCTGGTGCTGGGCAATCAGAGCTTCGCGCTTCACACCACAACCGACTCGAACGGCCTTACACAGGTGGCGGACTCAAGCGGTAATACGATTACTGCATCGATCACCGGTGGAAGTCTCGGTGGTGTGATCCAGACCAGGGATACAGACTTGCCCAGCCTGCAGACGCAGCTCGATACGCTGGCGCACCAGTTTGCAACCGCAATCAACTCTGCGCAGGCTCAGGGGTATAACCAGAACGGAACGGCTGGAACCGCCCTGTTCACGATCCCGAGCACCGTATCGGGTTCGGCGGCCCTCATCAGCGTATCTTCCTCGGTGACAACCGCAAGCATTGCAGCGAGCTCGGATGGCTCCTCGGGAAGCAACGGCAATGTAGCCAACTTGTCCGCCGTTGCGACTACTGCGCTTGCCTTGGGCTCTACCCCATCGAACGCCTATGCTTCGCTCGTCGATCAGGTCGGCAACTATGCGGCTAACGCCACAGCGGAGTCGACCGCGATCGGCACGAGCCTGGCGCAGCTGAATCAGCAGCAGAGCTCTGAATCCGGAGTTTCGATCGATCAGGAGTCGACCAACCTGATCCAGTACCAACAGGCGTATGAGGCTGCCGCCAAGGTAATCTCCACGATATCAACCCTGTTCACCGCGACCTTAAGTATAGTTGGAGGCTGACTGACATGCGATTCAATCCTACTTTTTCCACCACTATCACCGCCGACATACAGCAAAGTGAGCAAGCGCTCCAGACGGCTCTGCAGCAGGTGTCGACAGGCAAACGCGTCAACCTGCCTTCGGATGATCCAACGGCCTCGGCCGCCCTGGTGCAAAATCTGACTCAGTATGCCAACGACGACCAGTACACGGCTAATGCTGATTCCGCGCTCTCTCAGGCCCAGGCGGCTGACCAGGCGCTCAGCCAGACAGTGACGCTGTTGAATCAGGCGATCTCGCTCGGCACCGAGGGTGCGAACAGCACAACTTCGGCAAGCCAGAGGCAGGAAGATGCGACGCAGGTTCAAGGCATCCTGGCGAGCGTTGCAAATCAGGCAAACGCAACCTTCTCCGGAATCTCACTATTTGGCGGAACGGCAAATGGAACCGTTGCCTTCACATCGAACGGTTCCGGCGGCTATACCTACAATGGCAATAGCGATGTCAACTACGTCGCGGTAGGGGCGACGCTCAATGTCCAGACGAACGTGCCGGGCAATCAGATCTTTCAGCAATCCGGCGCAAGTGCTCTCGGCTCCCTGCAGCAACTGGCGACAGCACTCACCAGCGGTACAAGCGCCCAGATAGGCGCTGCTACGACTGCTGTTACGAGCGCGCTCAATTACGTGTCCCAACAGCACGCCATTTACGGCAATACGATCAATCAACTCACGGCTCAGCAGACCTACCTGTCGCAGGATCAAGTCACGCTGACTTCTCAGCAACAGTCGCTCGTGGGCATCACCACTGCTACGGCTGCCGAAAATCTAGCTCAGGCCGAGACACAGAACAGCGCAACGTTAGAGGCTGCGGCAAAGGTACTCCCGACTACACTGTTGAGCTATCTGCAAAATTAAACTCGACTGGCGCAGTGCTCCGCTGAGCCTCGCAGAGTTCCGGGGAAGCGAGAGCATTTTCACAGTAGTAATCCTGGGGCTGAACTACTCGCACCTTTTCCGGCAGGACAAGGTGCACATAACGAAATTGCCTGGATCACAGTAACTGTGAAAATGCCCTGGACTCAACCTGCCCTGTGCAGCTGAGTCCGATGCTTCGGAGGAGGAGGACTCGATCTGCGAGTTGCTCGTCCCATCGTTTTGAGGGAAGATGTCCGGCGGAGCCTGGAGCGGCAGTCGCGTGGCCGTCCGACGGCGATGCGTTGCCGCATCGTCTTGCTGGCCAGTGACGGGCCGCAGAACCAGCAGATCGCCGTGAAACTCCAGATCGTTCCGGGCATGGCCGCGCTCTGGCGCGGGCGCTTCCTGGAGATGGCGCCCAAGCCCTGCTGAAAGACGCGCCCCGGCCTGGACGCGCTCCATCGATCTCCGCTTAAGTGACTGCCGACATGATCGCAAAAACCATGCAGACCACGCCCGCCAACGCCACGCATTGGTACACGCGCAGCATGCCAAGGAGATGGGCATTCTCAAGGCTTCCGTGTCGGGCATATGGCGGGCCAACGGCATGAAGCCGCGCGTCGAGAGCTTCAAGGTGAGCAACGATCCTCTGTTACCGTGCGGGAGCAATTTTCTATATGTGCCACCTTTCGTGTAGGAGAAGTGGCAAGCGCTCCAGCCCCCGGATTACGCCTACTGTGAGACGGATATGAAAAGCGCCATCAAGCTAGGGGAACATACAGAGCTGTGAATATACTTTATCCATCAGGCTAAGTAGGCATTATGGGCCGGGTTTACACAGGTGCGCCCGCACGGCAGAGACAGTCCGTCGAGCGATACAGCATAGTCAAGAGAGCTTGAGGGCGCTAGCCATCGAACGGTGATTGGTTCTGCCGTTCCGTTGACCAACGCTCTCGATCTTCCCAATGATCCCGCGCTGAGGTCCGGATTCTTCACGGAACGCCGAGAATTGGGCGTCTTGAACATCGGCAGTTCCGGCACGGTGTCGGTGAATGGCAAGGAATATCGGCTCGATGCACTGGATGCCTTATACATCGGACGCGGCAATGAACACATTTCCTTTCGAAGTATGGAAGCGACCAACCCGGCAGCGTTTTATCTTCTGAGTTATCCCTCACACGCGACCTATACAGTAGAACTCGTCAGATCGAATGATTTGCCAAGGGTCACGATTGGTGCTTCGGAGAGTGCGAATGCTCGCGAGATCACCCGCCTGATTCACCTTGAAGGAGTTCGTAGCAGCCAGCTGGTTATGGGGTTTACGCGACTCGAGGCGGGAAGTGTTTGGAACACCATGCCGCCTCACACGCACATGCGCCGATCGGAGGTTTATCTTTATTTCGATATTGAGGAGAGTGAGAGAGTAATTCACTTAATGGGACTACCAGAGGAAACTCGCCATATCGTCGTTGCCAACAGGCAAGTCGTGATCTCACCCGGTTGGTCGATTCATGCCGGCGTAGGCACTAAGAACTATTCGTTCTGCTGGGGGATGGGCGGTGAGAATCAAGCCTACGATGACATGGACGCAGTGCCGGTTGCTGCATTGCTCTGATTGCCTGCTCCAATCTTCAGGGCAAGTCAGTGAAATGCATATCTGAAATAGAAGGGGATGGCGACGCGTGATCCTGGATCGATTCAGCCTCAAAGGAAAGTCCGCGCTGGTGACTGGTTCATCGCGGGGGCTGGGCGCGGGCATTGCGCTTGCTCTGGCCGAGGCCGGCGCCAATCTTGCGTTGCACGGTTCCAAAGCCGTGCCGGCCGAGATTTCTAAGTCGATCGCATTGACCGGGGTCGAACAGATTTCGCTCATAGGGGACGTCAGCCAGGCAGACGTTTGCTTTTCCCTGGTGGATCAGGTGGTCCAGCATTTTGGTCGAATCGATATCCTTATCAATAACGCCGGCATCATTCGTCGCGCTCCAGCGGTTGAGCACTCCGATGCGGACTGGGACGCGGTCATCAGCACCAACCTGACCAGCGTATTCAGGCTGACTCAACATGCCGGCAAGCACATGCTCGCTCAAGGCTACGGCAAGATCGTCAATATTGCGTCGCTGCTCACCTTTCAGGGCGGAATCAACGTGCCGTCCTACGCAGCGGCTAAGGGGGCAGTCGGTCAACTCACAAAGGCGTTCGCCAACGAATGGGCCAGCAAAGGCGTTCATGTCAACGCGATCGCTCCTGGATACATGGAGACCGACAATACCGAGGCCCTCCGTGCTGACTCTGCACGTTCTCGCCAAATTCTAGAGCGAATTCCCGCAGCTCGGTGGGGCTGCCCAGAGGATATGGCGGGAGCGGTGGTATTTCTGGCTTCCGCCGCCAGCGACTATGTTCACGGTCAGATACTGGCGGTCGATGGCGGCTGGCTTGGACGCTAAAGCAAGCCGGTTCAGCAAGCTCGTGAAGGCTGCATGTAGGAAAGGTTGGATGCAGATCAAAGGGTGTTTCTCAGCGATTGCGCAACACTTGTTCTGTCTGGGCTGGCTGCCCGTAGGACTATCACTTTCCGCGGTCGTGCATGCTCAAGCAACTGTCGCTGTCGATTCTCCCAATGTCGATCATTGGACGCAAGCCGAGCTACTGGAGAGTGCTAAGGCGCTCGAGGCAACAAGCCACAGTACCGACGGTTCGGCAAGCACTAAGCTGACCGATTATTCAAATCACTCTACGATGATGTCTCTGCGCAAGAAGAGCGGCGGCGCTGAGATCCATGAGAATTTCG
>Ga0116228_10004533_pt1 | contig 12328 bp, 8 predicted proteins | sample S1TSphfallax_2_FD_89694 | JGI IMG/M metagenome (GOLD analysis project Ga0116228, IMG submission 89694) | Host-associated microbial communities from peat moss isolated from Minnesota, USA - S1T2_Fc - Sphagnum fallax MG | ecosystem: Host-associated > Plants > Peat moss > Unclassified | place: USA...
CCGGCTCGATGCCCTCGTCGATGAAGCACTGAAGACGAATCTCGATCTCCAGCAGGCCGCCGAGCGCATCCGCGCCGCACGCCTGATGGCGCGGCACAGCGGCGACCGCTTCCTGCCCAACCTGCATGCCCGCACCAACGACGCGATCGATCCCGACGCCAGCGCGTCGTTCTTCATCGCCGGCTTCGATTCCACCTGGGAGCTTGGCCTGTTCGGCGCTCACAAGGGCGCGAAGCGCGTCGCCCAGGGCGACCTGGAAAACGCCGAGGCCTCCCTGCAGGGTGCGCGTGTGTCGCTGGTGGCCGAAGTCGTGCGCCAGTGGATCCAGCTGCGCGCCGCGCAGCAGCAAGAAGCCGTGCTCCAGCGCACCGTCGATGCCCAGGCAGAACAACTGCGCCTGCTCGAAGTGCGCCAGGGACTGCGCCTGGCCTCCACCCAGGATGTCGCCCAGGCACGCGTCGCCCAGGCACAGGCCCGTGCAACGCTTGCCGATCCTCGCAAGGCCATCAACGCCAGCGCACAGCAACTCGCCTTGCTGCTCGGTCGTTCCGAACCCGATGCCGCATGGCTCGAGGCCGGCGACCTGCCGCAGCTGGGCGAGCTGCGCGTTGCCACCGCGCCTGCCGACCTGGTCCGCACGCGGCCGGAAATCGTGGCCGCCGAAGCCAACGTGCTGCGCAGTGCCGGCGAACTGGGCCTGACCCGCGCGCAGATGTATCCCAATCTACAAATCGGCGCGGCCATGCAATGGTCCACCGATATCACCAGCTATCGGCATACGCGGTCCCGCGGCATCGTTTCGCTTGGCCCGATCATCGACATTCCCCTGTTCGACTGGGGCAATCGCGTTGCCGCCGCGCACGCGAAGGGCTACGAACTCAAGGCTGCCGTGCTGGCTTACCGGCAGGCGGTGTTGCAGGGCGTAGCCGAAGCCGAGACCGCCATGGGCGACCTGCAACAGTCGTCCGAGCGCGAACAGGCCAGCATCGAGGCCGTCACCGCCTTGCGACAGGGTGCGGATGCCTTGCAGACCCGGGTCGGCCTGAAGCTCGCCAGCCCGCTGGATGCACGCCAGAGCCAGATCGAAAGCGATCATGGCGAACTGGCCCTTCTCCAGGCCCGCGTGGAACGCGACCTCGCCTATGTCTCGCTCTACAAGGCCCTGGGCGGCGCACCGCTGCCGCCGCATCCGGCCGAAGGCGAGCACTGATGGTCGCCCTCGCCCGCAAGACCCTCATCTACGAATGGCGCCGGTTCCTGCCCGCGATCCTCGCGGTGGGTTTCGCCGGCCTGTTGCAGTTGCTGCAGGCCGCGCTCGTGCTCGGCATCTTCGGCAGCTCCAGCGTCTACATCACCGGCTCGTCGGCCGACCTGTGGGTGGGCTACCCCGGCACGCAGAGCGTGAACCTCGGTCGCACCATCGACAACGGCATCGAGATGCACCTGCGCATGGACCCGTCCGTGACGAAGGTGGAGCCGTTCCAGTGGGTGGATTCCGACTGGCGCGGGCCGCAGGACACGGGCGGCGTCTCCGTCTTCGTCTCCGGCATCGACATCCGCCCTGACGGCATGATGTTCTCCAAGGCGCTCTCGCCTGCACTGCGCGCGAAGCTCGCCGAGCCGGACGCCGTGATCGTGGATCGCGCCGACCTGGACAACCTTGGCGTCGGCATCGGTGGCGTCGCCGCCATCAATGGTCATCGCGTGCGCGTGGTGGGCGTGAGCCGGGGCCTGCGCGCCCTGGGCGGCGTCAACATCGTCACCTCGCTGGAAACCGCCCGGCGCATCGACACCACGCCGGGCGACGGCAACCGCACCACGTATTTCGTTGCCCGCGTTGCCGATCCTTCGCAAGCCAGTGCCGTGGCCGAACGCCTGGAAGGCGCCAACTCGTTCGGTCGCTACGACGTCTGGACGGCCGACGACTTTGCCCATCAATCGCAGATGTACTGGATGCTTGATACGGGCGCCGGTGCAGGCGTGCTGTTCCTCGCCGGCATCGTCTTCCTCGTGGGTGCCGTGATCACCAGCCAGACCCTGGTCGCCGCCGTCGTGGGTTCGGTGCGCGAATACGCCACGCTGAATGCCCTGGGCGTCGGCGTGGGCGCCCTGCGTCGCGTGGTCATGGAGCAGGCTTTCTGGGTCGGCGCCATCGGGCTGGTCGGCAGCATGATCCTCGGCGCACTGTTCCTGTTCGCCGCACACCATTACAGCGTGCCCGTGGCGCTCAGCCCCGTGGCCACGCTTGCCTGCCTCGGCCTCGTCATGGGCCTGGCCATCGTCTCGGGACTGGCCGCGATGCGCAGCCTGCGCCGCGCCGACCCTGCCACCCTGCTGCGATGAATGCGATGAACACTCCGGCATCCACGCGCGGCATCGCCCTGCAGGCCCGCGGCATCCACAAGTCGTTCGTTTCCGGGCGCGTGCGCAGCAGCGTGCTGCGCGACCTGTCGATCGACATCGAGACGGGCGAACTCACGCTGATCTCGGGCCCCTCGGGCTGCGGCAAGAGCACCCTGCTGGCGATCCTCAGTGGCTTGCAGCCGCCCGACGAAGGCAGCGTGCACGCGCTGGGCGAAAACCTCTGCGACTACGACACCCGCAGGCTCGAACGCTTCCGCCTGCATCACACGGGCTTCGTGTTCCAGGGCTTCAACCTGTTTCCGGCGCTGAGCGCGGTCGAGCAAGTGGAACTGCCCCTGCACTACCTTGGCCTCGCTCCCGGCGAAGCCAGGAAGCGAGCGGTGCAGTCGCTTGAAGAAGTGGGCCTGGGTCCGCGCATGCGCCTGCGCCCTTCGGAGCTTTCCGGCGGCGAGAAGCAGCGCGTGGCCATCGCCCGCGCCCTGGCCAAGGAACCGGAACTGCTGTTCGCCGACGAACCCACCAGTGCTCTGGATGCCGCCAACGGCCAGATCATCATCGATATCCTGCACCGCATTGCCCGCGACCACGGCACCACGGTGCTGTGCGTCAGCCACGACCCACGACTGGTCAGCCACGCCGACCGCGTGCTGACGATGGAAGACGGACGCATACTCAGCGATCGTCGCCAGCAGGGCCCCCTGCGTCCGACTACCGGGCACGCCGCGCCCGGCACCGAGGAATCCGCTCCATGAATGCCCGTCCTCTCCTCCCGCTTGCCGCCCTCGCCGCCGCGCTGGCCCTGGCGGCGTGTTCGCACAACGACCCGGCTCCGGCGGCCGCGACCGCAGCCACACCGGCCTACGCCGCCATGGCACGCGGCCGCGTCGATGTCGAAGGTGGGCTGGTCAACCTCGCCATGCCGCGCGAAGGCATCGTTGCCGAGGTCAGTGCGCATGAGGGCGACAAGGTCCGCAAGGGTCAGTTGCTGGCTGTGCTGGATACCGAGCCGGCCAAGCTGGCGGTCAGTGCCGCCGAGGCCGAGCAGGCGCAGGCCCAGGCCCAGGTCAAGCAGCTGGAAGGCCGTCTGAAGGCTGCCCAGCTACATGCGAAGCGCCTGACGGATGCCGCCAGCGCCGGTGCCGGCGACGGCCAGAGCGCAGACGACGCCCACGCGGGCGCCGCCCAGTTGCAGGGCGAGCTGGAAGCCGCCCGCGCCAACGTAGCCCTGGCCACCCAGAAGCTCGCATCGGCCCGCTACGACCTGGCCCAGCACAGCCTGCGCGCGCCGCTGGCCGCCGAAGTCGTGAAGCGCTCCATCCAGCCGGGCACCAGTGTTTCCGCGCAGTCCGGTGCGGCCTTCGTCCTGCTGCCGGAACGGTCGAAGATCGTACGTGCCGAGCTCAACGAGTCGTTCGTCGGCAATGTCCACCCGGGCATGGTCGCGCAGATCCTCGACGACAACGGCAGCGACCAGACACCCATCGCCGCCCACGTGCAGCGCATCGGTGCCGTCTTCAGCGCCAGCACGCTGGAGGAAGACCCTACCGTCCGTGCCAACTCGCGTGCCGTGGATTGCATCCTCACCCTCGACAATCCGGACGGCCAGGCGATGCGCATCGGTCAGCGCGTGCTGGTGCGTTTCGTCAACGACGAGAAGGCCGCCAAGTAATTTCTTGCACCAAGAGCGGGCGATCAATCTCCCTCATATGGTGCAAATCTTTTCACCTTGAGCCGCCGTGCGGCGGTGCACAAGGCGCGCTCCACTGGCACGCATCCTGCTGAGCCTCCCGTAGTCCAGATACGGGAGGCGCTGTCATGAAGTGGATCAACGCGATCATCAAACCATTCACGCTGGACGACGTACGTGAAGCCCTTGCCGAGGTGGGCGTGCAGGGCATGACGGTGACCGAGGTGAAAGGCTTCGGCCGCCAGCACGGACACACTGAGCTGTATCGCGGCGCGGAATACGTGGTGGATTTCCTGCCCAAGCTCAAGATCGAGATCGCCGTCACCGACGAGCAGGTGGAGCGCGCCATCGAGGCCATCAGCGGAGCCGCCCGTACCGGCAAGATCGGCGACGGCAAGATCTTCGTGATGGAGCTTGAGCAGGCCATCCGCATCCGCACCCAGGAGGTGGACGCCGATGCGCTTTAAATCCCTGATCACCCTCCCCTGCCTGCTTCCCACCCTGGCCCTCGCCGCTCCTGCAAAGCTGGATTCGGGCGATACCGCGTGGATGCTCACGGCCACGATGCTCGTGCTGCTGATGACGATTCCCGGGCTGGCCTTGTTCTACGGCGGCATGGTCCGCGCGAAGAACCTGCTCTCGGTGCTGATGCAGTGCTTTGCCATCACGGCGCTGGTCACGGTGCTGTGGGTGGTCTATGGCTATTCGGTGGCCTTCGACACCACCGGCATGGCCGCAGGAACAACCGGCTGGCATTCTTTCGTCGGCGGCCTCGGCCACGCGATGCTGGCCGGGCTGAAACCCGACAGCCTGTACAACACCGTGCCCGAAGCGGTGTTCGTGATGTTCCAGATGACCTTCGCGATCATCACCCCGGCGCTCATCGTGGGTGCCATTGCGGAACGCATGAAGTTCTCCGCCCTGCTGCTGTTCACTGCCCTGTGGTTCACCGTGGCCTACCTGCCCGTGGCGCACATGGTGTGGGGCGGCCCAGGCGCCTTCCTCGGCGATCTGGGGGTGCTCGATTTTGCCGGCGGCACCGTGGTGCACATCAACGCGGGCATCGCCGGCCTGGTCGGCTGCCTGGTGATCGGCAAGCGGCGCGGCTATCCGCACACGCCCATGCCGCCGCATAACCTGGGTTACACCCTGGTAGGCGCCAGCATGCTCTGGCTGGGCTGGTTCGGCTTCAACGCCGGCTCCGCCGTGGCGGCCAATGGCAGCGCCGGCATGGCCATGCTGGTGACCCAGATCGCCACCGCTGCCGCAGCGATCGGCTGGACCGTCGTGGAGTGGCTCACCCACCGTCGGCCGAGCGTACTGGGCATTGCTTCCGGCGCCGTGGCAGGCCTCGTTGCCATCACGCCCGCCGCCGGCACCTGCGGCCCCGGTGGAGCGCTGGTGCTGGGCCTGATCGCGGGCGTGGTGTGCTTCTTCTGCGCCACGCGGCTCAAGCGTCACTTCGGCTACGACGATTCCCTGGACGTGTTCGGCGTGCACGCGGTGGCTGGTATCGTCGGTGCCCTGCTGACCGGACCACTGGCCGCGCCCGTACTCGGCGGCTTCGGCTCCGTGACCGACCTCGGCCTGCAACTGTGGATCCAGTGCAAGGGCGTGGCCTTCACCGTGGTCTACAGCCTCGTGACGACGTGGATCATTCTCAAACTCGTGGATGTCATCGTGGGCCTACGCGTGGATGAGGAACAGGAGCAGGTCGGCCTGGATATCGCCCTGCATGAGGAGCGGGGCTACAACCTGTCCTGAAGTCTGCTTCCAGGCAGATAACGAAGTGCAGGATTTTACGAGGCCGGCAGGAATGCCGGCCTTTTTACGTGGCTGACCGCGTTGAGAATATGCTCATTTTCGGCAAAATCATGCCTGAGATATAACTGTCACAACAGATTCACAAGAATTTGACAATCGCAAAATGTTGCTCTAGAACAGTCATTGCCTGACGTTCTTCATCTGTCGCTGGGTAGGTCGACAGCCGAAGTAAACGGGGCATCCACGCGGCATTCCCCCATGGGCGCCGCTCATCTGTTCATCGAATCGGGGCCCTGCGCGGCAGGGTCCGGTAGGGGCTTTTTGCATGTTTTATTCCTCTCCCGTCCGCAGCATCCTGCGTCCCACCGCTCTCGCGCTCGCCCTCGGGCTGGCGGTGGTCGGTACCGCTCACGCGCAGTCGAATGCTTCGGGCGTCGTCTTCGGTCGCGTTGCGGCTGGCCAGGGCAACGTCGTACACCTGGAAAATCTCGATACGGGCCTGACCCGCGACATCAACGTCGATGGCGAAGGCCGCTACCGCGCCTCGTCGCTGCCGATCGGCCGCTACAAGATCTCGGTCCTGCGCGACGGCGCCACCGTCAGCAGCCGTGACAACGTCACCGTGCAGGTCGGCACCGGCGTCGACGTATCGTTCGCCGCTGAAGCCGCTTCCTCGTCGTCCGCCCACGACCTCGAAGGCGTGCAGGTCACCGGCAACGTGCTGCCGTCCATCGACGTTTCGTCGGTCGATTCGCGCACCGTGCTCACCTCCGAGCAGCTGCAGAAGCTGCCCATCGCCCGTGACGTCACCTCGGCCGCCCTGCTGGCCCCGGGTGCCGTGGGTGGCGACGGCCGTTACGGCAACGTCGCCTCGTTCGGCGGTTCGTCGGCGGCGGAAAACCAGTACTACGTCAACGGCTACGCCGTGACCAACGCGCTCACGGGCCTGGGCCTCACCAGCCTGCCCTACGACGCCATAGACCAGCAGCAGATCTACACCGGCGGCTACGGCGCCGAGTACGGTCGTTCCACCGGCGGCGTGGTCAACATGATCACCAAGCGCGGCGGTAACACCTGGAAGGCCGGTGGCCAGATCGTCTACACCCCGAGCGGCCTGCGCGACTCCCCGCGCGACATCTACCTGGTCAACGGCACGCTCTACCAGGACCGCCACAAGAACAAGAGCACAGGCACCGAATACTCGGCCTACGTCAGCGGTCCGCTGATCAAGGACAAGCTGTTCCTCTACGCCACCGGCGACTTCATCAAGACGGACGGCTTCACGCGCGCCTCCACCGCCGCGCCGACCGACATGAACTGGGTCACCAAGACCAGCCGCTGGCTCGCCAAGATCGACTGGAACATCTCGGACAACCACCTGCTTGAGCTCACCGGCTTCAGCGACAAGACCACCGAGAAGGACCAGATCTACGGCTACAGCTACGCCACCGGCCAGCGCGGTGCCTACCGCGGTTCGATCAGCACCAAGAACTACGGCACGGCCGGCGCCACCCCGGGTGGTGACGTCTATATCGGCAAGTACACCGGCTACCTCACCGACAACCTCACGGTGAATGCCCTGTACGGCCGCAGCGTGTCCGACCACGTGCAGAGCACCAACAGCATCGGCGGCGAATGCCCGCTGATCAGCGGCAACTACACGCAGAACGGCAAGACCGTCTTCCCGCCCAGCTGCTACCTGCAGGGCCAGATGATCGCCCCAGGAGCCAAGGACAAGACCCACGGCTGGCGTCTCGACGTCGAGTACCGCCTGGGTGACCACGACATCCGCGCCGGTCTCGACAACCAGACCCTCGAATCCTTCGCGGGCAACTTCTACGAAGGCCCGGATTCCGGTCGAGCCAAGGGCGGCGCCTATTACTGGTCCTACGGCGACCTGAAGAAGAACCCAGACGGCACCTACGCCCGTACGGTGGCCGGCTACCCGGATGTGCTCTTCCCCCAGGGCACCACGAAGTACGTCCAGCGCGTTTACTACTACGCCGCGTCCAACGTGAAGACGGTACAGGAAGCCCAGTTCATCGAAGACCACTGGCAGATCAATGATCGCTGGCTGGCTTACGTCGGCCTGCGTAACGAGCAGTTCAAGAACATCAACGGCAACGGCGACGTCTACGTGAAGCAGCGTCACCAGCTCGCCCCGCGCCTGGGCCTCACCTGGGACGTCTACGGCGACTCGTCGCTGAAGATCTACGGCAACGCCGGTCGCTACCACCTCGCCATCCCGTCGAACGTGGCGGTGCGCGCCGCGTCGGGCTCGTACTTCCTGCGCCAGTACGGCACCTTCGACAGCGTCGATCCGGTGACCGGCGTGCCGGTCGGCTTCAAGCCCAACGGCAGCGAATATGCCTCCAACGGTCACGACGGCACGCAGCCCGACCCGCGCACCATCGCCGCCAAGGGCATGGGCGCGTACTACCAGGACGAATACATCCTGGGCTTCGACAAGATGCTGGACAGCGAGTGGGTGGTCGGTGCCAAGGCGACCTACCGCAAGCTGAAGAGCTCCATCGACGACTTCTGCGACTCGCGTCCGTTCTCGAACTGGGGCAAGCGCAACAACGTCGACATGAGCCACGCCACCATCTCGGGTTGCTACCTGTTCAACCCGGGCAAGAGCAACACCTTCCAGGTAGACATGGACGGCAAGGGCAACTACCGCGACGTCACGCTGACCAAGCAGGACTTCACCAACAACGGCGTGGGCTTCCCGGACCTGAAGCGCCAGTACTACGCGCTCAACCTGTACGCCGAACACCAGTTCAGCCAGAAGTGGTACGGCAAGTTCGACTACGTGTTCTCGCGTAGCTACGGCAACTCCGAAGGCATGCTGAAGTCGGACATCGGCCAGCGTGACCCGTCGGTGACGCAGGACTGGGATGCACCGGAAATCATGGTAGGTTCGAACGGTCCGCTGCCGAACGATCGCAAGCACCAGTTCAAGGCGTACGGCTACTACCAGATGACCCCGGAATGGCTGTTCAGCGCCAACCTCACGGTGGCGTCCGGTCGTCCGGTGAACTGCATCGGCGTGGCCCCGGGTGACCCGATCCGTTACGGTGCGTCGTACTTCTACTGCGACGGCAAGGTGTCGCCGCGTGGTTCGCGTGGCCGCCTGCCGTGGACGGAACAGCTGAACATCGGTGCCGAGTACCGTCCGGCGTTCGCCGATCACAAGCTGGGCTTCAACATCGACGTGTTCAACGTGTTCACGCAGCAGCGCAAGACCAGCGTGATCGAAGTGGGCGAAAGCGCCGCCGGCGCCCCGGTGGTGACCTACATGCGCCCGATCACCTTCTCGACCCCGCGTTACTTCCGTTTCGCGGTGCGCTACGACCTCTGATAACAATCACTACGACATCGGCGCCGTGCGACTCTCCCATCGCACGGCGTCTTCTCCCCTTGTTGACCCGGCTGAGAAGCCGGGTCTTTTTTTCGCAGCTCGTTGTAGGAGCGCGCCTTGCGCGCGACCGGGTGATCGCGAAAACCGGTCGCGCGCAAGGCGCGCTCCTACAGGGGACGGTTATCGTAAGTTTGATCGCTGGTGTCGAAACCAGGTCGGTCGTCCCGCGTCTTTACAAGCGCCCGTCCACGGCATCCTGCGGAAGCACCGATTTCACGTCGTAAAGCACGGCACCGGGCTTGCCGAACGCACGAATCCTTTCCGCGCCGAAATCGCGGAACTCGTCATGCGCCACGGCCACGATCACCGCGTCGTATGCGCCCTCATCGATGGTCGTCACCGGCCGTACGCCATACTCGCGGTCGCACTCGTCGGCTTCGACCCACGGATCGTAGACATCGACATCGGCCATCGACTGGCGCAGTTCACGCACGATATCGATCACCCGCGTATTGCGCAGATCGGGGCAGTTTTCCTTGAAGGCAAACCCCAGCACCAGCACGCGCGCATCCACGATATGCAGGCGTCGCTCGCTCATGAGGCGGATGACGCGGTCGGCCACATAGGTACCCATGCGGCTGTTGATACGTCGTGCGGCGAGAATCAGCTCCGGGTGATACCCCGTGACTTCCGCCTTGTGCGTCAGGTAGTACGGATCGACGCCAATGCAGTGGCCGCCAACGAGACCCGGACGGAACGGCAGGAAATTCCACTTGGTACCGGCGGCTTCCAGCACTTCGCCCGTATCGATGCCCAGGCGATTGAAGATGAGGGCCAGTTCGTTGACCAGGGCGATATTGACGTCGCGCTGCACGTTCTCGATGACCTTGGCCGCTTCCGCGATGCGGATCGAGGACGTCTTGTGCGTACCGGCGCGGATGATCGTGCGGTACAGCGCGTCGACGCGTTCGGCCGCCGCGGGCGAGGAGCCCGAGGTGAGCTTGCGGATGTCGATCACGCGGCGCGCATGGTCGCCCGGGTTGATGCGCTCGGGGCTATAGCCGCAATGAAAATCGGCATTGAACGACAGCCCTGAACCGGCCTCCAGGATCGGCACGCAGATTTCTTCGGTCGTGCCCGGATACACGGTCGACTCGAAGATCACCAGGTCGCCGCGCTTCAGCAGGCCGCCAAGCATGCGACAGGCGCCTTCCAGCGGAGAAAGATCCGGCCGCTGGGCTTCGTCGATGGGCGTGGGCACCGTGACGATATAGACGTTGCAGCTGGCGAGATCCGCCAGCTCGCCGCTGTAGCGAAGGCGGGCGGCCGTGGCGAGCGCCTGCCCATCCACTTCGCGCGTGTGGTCGCGGCCTTCGCGCAGTTCGGCCAGGCGGTTCGGATCGATATCGAATCCGAGGGTATCGAAATGTTTGCCGAATTCGACGGCCAGCGGCAGGCCGACATAACCGAGACCGATGATGCCGATCCGCGGATCAGGGGTAAGAGCCATGGGGCGCCCGGGCTTCCAAAAGAAACGAAGCGTACACGCCGGAGCGCCGCCTTAGTACCACCGGACGGGGGAGCCGTGCCCCTGCGGCGCCACGGCCCGGCTATGACAGTGACCGGCAAACCCTCTAAGCTCGCGCCCCACATCCGCTACGATCCGCTGCATGACCGCCACCGACGATCGCTCCGCCGCGCGCCTGGCCTGGGCCCGCCACGCCACCGGCCTGCCCTCCCTCGACCTGGAACCCGCCTCCGCGGACGCCAGTTTTCGCAGCTACTGGCGCGGCTACGTCGACGGCCAGCCGGTCATCGTGATGGACTCCCCGCCAGAGAAGGAAAACCCCGCTCCCTGGGTGGAGATCGGCAAGCGCCTCCATGACGCCGGGCTGCATACGCCGACGGTAATGGTGGCTGATCTGGAGCAGGGATTCCTGCTCATCGAGGACCTCGGCACCCGTACCTACCTGCCCGAGTTGAACGAGGGCACGGTGGATGCACTTTACGGCGAAGCGCTCGACGCGTTGCTGCGCATGCAGATGCACGTGGATACCAGCGGCCTTCCCGCCTTCGATCACGCCTGGCAGACCATGGAAATGGAACTGATGCCCACCTGGCTGCTGGAAAAGCATCTTGGTGTATCGCTGGCGTGCGGCGACTGGGACGTCATCGAGAATGCGTTCAGCACCATCATGCGCACCATCGCGGAGCAGCCTCGCGCCTTCATGCATCGCGACTACCACAGTCGCAACCTGCTGGTGACGGAAGAACGCTCTCCCGGCGTCATCGATTTCCAGGGCGCCATGTCGGGCCCGATCACCTACGATCTCGCGTCGCTGCTGCGCGATGCCTACGTCGTATGGGACAACGAACGGGTGGAAGGCTGGGTCGAGGCGTATCGCCTGCGCCTGCTCGATGCGCGCATGCTGGACGAAACGGTGGACACCGACCGTTTCCGTCGCTGGTTCGACCTTACTGGCCTGCAGCGTCACATCAAGATCCTCGGCCTGTTCTGCCGGCTTTGTTATCGCGACGGCAAACCGGGCTACCTTGCCGATCTTTCCCGTGTACTGCGTTATGTACTCGACACGGCGCGGCGTCATGCCGATACGGCGCCGCTCGCCGATCTCATCGAAGCGAAGATTGGCGGACGCGACATCCGGATGGCAAGCCCGGCATGAGGCATGCACTCATCCTGGCAGCGGGGCGCGGCGAACGCATGCGTCCGCTCACCGATGCCACGCCCAAGCCGCTGCTCGAGGTGCATGGCAAGCCGCTGATCGTGCATCACATCGAGAAGCTTGCGGCGATCGGCGTCAACTATATCGTCATCAATACGGCGCATCTCGCGGACCGGTTTCCCGAAACACTGGGCGATGGTGCGCCATGGGGCGTACGTATCCGCTATTCCTATGAAGGCCCGGAACCACTGGAAACCGGCGGCGGCATGCTCAAGGCGCTTCCGCTGCTGGGCACCGTGCCATTCATCGTGGTGAGCGCGGATATATGGAGCGATGTCGATTACGCCACCTTGCCGCATGAGCCCGATGGCCTGGCCCACCTGGTGATGGTGCCGAATCCGGCGTTTCATCCGGAAGGCGACTTCTCGCTATACGAGGGTCGCCTGCATGACGAAAACGCACCCG
>Ga0116228_10004534_pt1 | contig 12328 bp, 10 predicted proteins | sample S1TSphfallax_2_FD_89694 | JGI IMG/M metagenome (GOLD analysis project Ga0116228, IMG submission 89694) | Host-associated microbial communities from peat moss isolated from Minnesota, USA - S1T2_Fc - Sphagnum fallax MG | ecosystem: Host-associated > Plants > Peat moss > Unclassified | place...
AAAGGCTTCACTTTCACATTCGAATTCCTTGTTGCTTTCGTTTTGTTCACGTGCCTTCCTAAACACCTATGCTACCTAAACACGGGAAACCATGCACTTGACAAAATTATGACATTCATACTTGTTTCATAACTCAAAGTTAATCCTAACCTCTAGATTGATGGGACTAAAACTCATTGTAAACTTCCTAAGTGATCCAAGACCTTGTAGCCCGAAATTATCATCTCTTGTCTTTCAACCTGATCATAAATTTGTCTAATTCATGGACTTAGTGCATCAAGGACATCACCTTGGGCTCCCTTCTTGAAACTCTCACTCATCAATATTTATACGATTCGTTAGTCTATCAAATGAAAAGTCGAATCAAACTCAACACTTAAACTCATAACCCAAACAAAGAGCGAAATCAAACTCAACACTTAAACTCATGACCCAAATGAAGAGCCAAATGAAACTCAACACTTAAATTCATAATTCAAATGAAGAGCCAAATCAAACTCAACATTTAAACTCATAACCCAAACAAAGAGCCAAATCGAACTCAACACTTAAACTCACAACACAGGCCACACAAGCCATTGCAAAGGCCACCTCAAGATGGTCTAGACTTGGGCCCCAACTAAACGAATCCCCTAAGCATCATTATAAAGAATAATAGTATTTTAAAAATATTAATTTCTCAAAAAATAGAAAAAAGAAAAAAAGTTTCTTTGGGAGATCCTCTTCTTCTTCGTTTGGTTGGTTTTTGTTCTCGTTCTAGCCGTTCCCGTTCCCACTGTCGTTCCCGTTCGGGCTCTTGGGCTTCTTCCTCTTCTTCTTCAAGCTTTTGCCCTTTCCTTGCGAAGGAGTTCTTGCTGGTGCGTGCTCAGCTGCTGCCCTTGTTTTTCCTTAAAGATCGCTGTCGGATCTCACCTCCTAAGAACAGCAACAACAACAAGATCGGAAAAAAGCTGCATCCATCGATCTTATTTTTATTTTTTTTCCATTGCCATTTCCTTTGTTATTACATTAGAGGAGGAGCTGCAGACAGACTGGTGGGCGTGCGTGTTAGAAGAAGAAAGAAGCCGTGGGGAAGGTCAGAACTGTTCCATTTTCATCGCCGATTGTTCAGGTATGATCTGATTTCCTTTCTTCTTCTTCTTCTTCTTCTTCTTATGAGAGAAAGAAGAGATTTCGCGGGGGCGAAGTTGTTGCTCTGGATGTGAGTCAGTCTGCTAGGATTGGATTGATGAGGAAGAAGAAGAAGGAAGGTTGGTTTTCTTCTTGGTTGGAGGTTGTCTGTTCTTGAACCCTCTGTCTCTGTGTGTGCGCGCGCGCCCGCGCGCGCTCTTGCTTTTTGTTTCTAGGTTTTGGCATTGGATTAGCTTTGTTTGTTTGTTTGTCGTGGGAATAAGGTGCTTAAAATCGGAAATCTGGAAGTTATAGAACAAAGTTTCCTGTTCAGCTTTTTTAAGAGTTGGAAAGAGCTTTAGATCTTAAGTAGGTTTGATCTTGGAGTTTGAACTCGGCGGCTCTCTTCTTTTTTGCGCGAGATCCAACAGTCTTCATAACGGTACAGATTGCTGCATTTCCGTGTTTTTTTTTTCTTCCTATCTTTTCCTTATTTCCCCTATTTTTTCCTACTTTTTCCCCCTTTTTTCCTCAAGGTTCTGCAATTTTGTGTGCTTAGCAGATCTGTTGGATGGAGATAACTAGCCTAGTTTTAGTCCATTGCAGTATTGAAGCTCTCTAGTGGAAAGGAAGCCTCGGACTTAGAGCTAATTTTGTTGTGTTTTCATGCCTTTTTTTTTTCTATAGCTTGTTTTGCATTGCTGCTGCTCTGGAGCTTTTTTCCTAAGGAAAAATCAGAAAACAGGCAACTGGTTATGTTGGAGTGAAGCTACACAGTGGTGGAAGGAATGTGTGCTACTGGAAGGAATTGACCTTTTGCAAAAAGGAATTTTTCTTGTGTGGCGGTGTCAGCTGAAAGGAGACGTCACCTATCATTTGAAATAAGCAAGCAACTGGCATGCTGCATTGAGTCCTCTTCTTTAGGAGAAGAAACTTTGGTAATGGAAGCAAGTATCAATGTGCAGGCAGTGACGGACAGATCAAATTAGGTTTTGCAGTTCAAGGGCTGCATTCTTGCTGTGGATCTGTCTGGGAACGGGTTTGCGGGGGAGTGGATACAGGCAAAGATGCTGACCAGGTTTGAGACCAAGAGTAATCGTGTGAAAGGGTTAAGCTTCCATCCCAAACGGCCATGGATTCTTGGCAGCTTGCACAGCGGTGTGATTCAGTTGTGGGATTATCGGATGGGCACACTCATTGACCGCTTTGATGAGCATGAAGGTCCCGTTAGGGGTGTCCACTTCCACAAGACTCAACCTCTCTTTGTCTCTGGAGGTTTTGCTCCTTTCTTTCCCTACTCCAGTTCATCACATTCTCTTCTGATTTTGCGCTTGTCTGCCTGAGAGAGAGAGGCGCCTTCATGATTGGAAGAAGGTGATTCTTAAGACACAAGGTGTGTTGCAAAATGCAGGGGATGACTACAAGATTAAGGTATGGAACTACAAGCTGAGGCGTTGCCTCTTCACACTTCTTGGTCACTTGGACTACATCCGTACAGTGCAGTTCCATCATGAGTCTCCCTGGATTGTGTCAGCAAGTGATGATCAAACAATCCGGATATGGAACTGGCAGTCCCGCACCTGCATCTCAGTCCTCACAGGCCACAACCATTATGTGATGTGTGCATCTTTTCACCTGAAGGAGGATTTAGTGGTTTCTGCATCCCTAGACCAGACAGTACGAGTCTGGGACATTGGTGCTTTACGGAAAAAGGGTGTGGCACCAGCAGAGGATTTGATGCGTTTGACACAAATGAATACTGACCTTTTTGGAGGTGGGGATGCGGTGGTGAAGTACGTACTTGAGGGCCATGACCGGGGTGTCAACTGGGCTTCTTTTCATCCCACTCTCCCTCTTATTGTCTCTGGTGCTGATGATCGCCAAGTGAAACTTTGGCGCATGAATGGTATGTGTTTTCAAACAATTTTCCCCAGAGTTATGGGTATAAGTTGGATGGTGATATTAGATCCTGAGACATGTACTGGGAGCTTTTAATGCAGAACAGGTTTGTCAACATTGGTAGTCTGATGAAAGACAATGTTTTGGGTCAAATTTGGTAACTTGGTGGAGCAGTTTTTTCTTTTACCCTGCTCATTACATAGGTCTTCATCTCACGAGACTATGGGCAAACTATATAGTCTGTCTTAGCCTGAGTGTTTGTTCTATGTGAGCAATTGTGTTCGATAAGTTGTGATGATGAAAAAATGTTTCTTTGTAGCAAGGAAGAATGTGTTGTTGATGTGATCCTTCTCTGATTGCAACCTTTTTCTGGTGAATCAGACACAAAGGCATGGGAGGTAGATACTCTGCGGGGTCATGTGAACAACGTTTCATGTGTGATTTTCCATGCACGCCAAGACATAATTGTATCAAACTCTGAGGACAAGAGCATTCGCGTATGGGACATGTCCAAGCGCACTGGTGTGCAAACTTTCCGTAGGGAGCATGATCGGTTCTGGATCTTGGCTGCTCACCCAGAAATGAATGTCTTAGCTGCAGGACATGACAGTGGTATGATAGTGTTCAAGTTGGAAAGGGAGAGACCTGCATTTGCTGTGCAAGGAGGCACTCTCTACTATATCAAGGAGCGGTACCTTCGCACGTATGACTTCTCAGCACAGAAGGATAACCCTCTGATTTCAATCCGCAGACCTGGGGCAACAGCCATGAATCAAGCACCTAGATCTCTCTCATACAATGCAGCTGAAAATGCAGTGTTGTTGTGCTCAGATATTGATGGGGGTTCTTATGAGCTTTATGCAATTCCAAAGGACACAACTGGGAAGGGTGAGAGCACTCCTGACTCCAAGAGAGGCTTGGGTGCAGCTGCTGTCTTTGTCGCAAGAAACCGATTTGCTGTCTTGGACAGGAATCACAATCAGGTAAGAGATGACATTTTCCACACTAGTTACTGACATCTTACCAGAAAGTCTGAAACTTTATACAACTGGGCAACTGCTTGAGCCTGTTACAGCTAAGTCTTATGCTCAGCCACCAACCCCTTATTTAATGTTGCAACACGCAGTCAAAATATTAATGGCTATGCAGTGCCTGGGTTTCTAATGCATAACTGCATGCATCAGGTTCTAATCAAGGACATGAAAAATGATGTGACCAAAAAATGCAACCTACCTGTCTCTACCAGCGACATTTTCTATGCAGGAACTGGCAACCTGCTGTGCCGGTCAGAAGACAAAGTTGTTCTGTTTGATGTCCAGCAGCGCAGCACACTTGGAGAGCTGACCGCACCATTTGTGAAATATGTCGTCTGGTCCAGTGACATGGAGAATGTGGCTCTTCTCAGCAAGCATGCCATCATCATCGCAAACAAAAAACTCGTGCTCAAATGTACAGTCCATGAGACTATCCGTGTCAAGAGTGGGGCGTGGGATGAGTCAGGAGTATTCATCTACACAACTGTCAACCACATCAAGTACTGCTTGCCGAATGGTGACAGTGGCATTGTCCGCACTCTGGATGTACCCATCTACATCACCAGAGTGTCAAAAAACACCCTCTTCTGTTTGGATCGTGATGGCAAAAATCGTGTTATTCAGATCGATCCTACTGAGTACAGCTTCAAATTGGCACTGCTCCAGAGGAAATATGACCAGGTATAGAACTCTTTTGCATCTGTCAAGGAGTAGGTGGTTGCTCACTGTAGAAGCTATTTGAATATGTCTATGATTTGCTTGTCCTCATGGTTTTGTTGTGAACTGGTTTGTCTTGGATGGTGCAACAGGTTCTCCAAATGATCCAGAACATGAAGCTCTGTGGACAGTCCATCATAGCCTACCTTCAGCAGAAAGGCTTTCCTGAGGTGGCATTGCATTTTGTCAAGGATGAGCACACACGGTTCAACTTGGCTATTGAATGTGGCAACACTGCTGTGGCAGTGGCATCAGCAAAGGAGATTGATGACAAGGATTGTTGGCACCGTCTGGGTGTGGAAGCTTTGCGGCAGGTGCGAGGAATGACTGAAACGTAAAATGAATTTGCACCAAGTCAAATAAGATTTCTGTGCTTTTGTAGTAGTTCAAATTTCCAGTATTTGCTGACCAGCATGTATTTAGGATCACCTTGTCTGTTTAAGTCAATCATACAATAAGCTGCAAAGATGAATTTGTGAGCTTATGATCAACATTTTTGCATGCTGTAATCTCTGTATTACATGTCTCTGTGCTCAAATATTGATGGCTGATGTTACAGGGAAACTATGAGATTGTGGAATATGCATATCAGAAGACAAAAAACTTTGAACGCCTCTCTTTCCTGTACCTCATCACAGGAAACATAGAGAAGCTTTCGAAGATGCTTAAGATAGCAGAGATGCGTAGTGATGTGATGGGCCGGTTTCATAATGCACTATACCTGGGTGATGTTCAAGAGAGGATCAGAATTTTTGAGGAGTCAGGGCATCTTCCTTTGGCCTATGCAACAGCAGCAACCCATGGACTTACAGATGTGGCTGAAAGGCTAAGAGAGTTGCTTGAAGATGTCCTCCCCACTATCCCTCCTCCAGAGAAAAGCTTTTTGCTGATGCCCCCCAAACCAATAGTACAGGAAAGCAACTGGCCCCTTCTGACTGTGAGCAAAGGCTTCTTTGAGGGTGCATTTGGGGAGTCTGGTGCTGTTGACCTTGAAGAGGAGGTTGCTGAGGGAGCTTGGGGAGAGGACTTAGATCTTGCGGTGGCAGAGAATGAGGGAGAGGACGATGGTGCGGTAGTGGTTGAGCGTGAGAAAGGTTTGTTATTTGATTTTGGTTTATGTGACATTATGTGAACTTATTTAATGAAACAATTTCTTAGTCCTAAGAAGAACCTTGTAATGATGAATATGGAGGAATTGAAACACAAGGAACTTCAAATTGTCTTTTTGTTCTTTTGCAGGTGAGGACGATGAGGAAGAGGGCTGGGAAATGGAAGACCTTGAGCTCCCTGCAGAGCTTGCTGTTGCTGATGTTATTCCTGCCAGCTCTGGTTACTTTGCTGTTCCACCACCAGGGATACCAACCAGCCAAATCTGGGTCCAGACCTCATCTTTGGCTGGAGAGCATGCAGCTGCAGGTGCATTCGACACAGCCATGCGACTGTTGAATCGGCAGCTGGGCATCAAGAACTTTGAACCTCTGAAGAGCATTTTCCTTGAGCTCCATCTGGCCAGTCATACCTCACTTCCAACTATGGTATCTCTTCCAGTTCTTCCCTTGGCTCTTGAGAGAGGGTGGAGTGAAACTGCAAGCCTGAACATTCGGGGCTTGCCTGCACTTGTTTACAAGCTTTCCTCACTTGAAGAGAAACTTAAAGTGGCATACAAGACCACTACTGAGGGGAAATTCACTGAAGCACTGAGGTATGATCCTATGAATGACCTATGCAATCGTCCAAATGATTTGACAGTCAATGCAGAAACAGCTTCATGTTCTTTAGACAATGGTGCTGCTTGTATGTGTGTTACTGTCTTACTGGAAAGAAGAGTGTGGGTGCTCCTTCAGATAGGTTTGTACTTTGTAAGAGGCAAGTTTTTCTCAGCATTGGTGAAGAGCAGTATGGTGTTTCTTCTGTTTTGCGCAGGCTTTTTATTAACATATTGCACATCATTCCAGTCGTAGTGGTGGATTCTCGCAAAGAAGTGGATGAGGTAAAGGAACTACTGGGAATTGCTAAAGATTATGCCCTTGCTTTACGCATTGAACTTAAGAGGAAGGATCCAGCTTTGAAGGATGACCCAGTGAGACAGGCAGAGCTTGCTGCTTATTTCACGCACTGCACCCTTCAGCCCACACATCTGAAGCTCAGTCTGCAGTCTGCAATGTCTATTTGCTTCAAATTGAAAAACTTTGGTACAGCAGCAACATTTGCCCGCAGGCTTTTGGAGCTGAGTCTTTCTCCCCAGGTGGCAACCAGAGCTCGCCAGGTACTGAGGTTTTGCTCCTTAAAATATGCAATAATTTTCAGAGTTTCTTCTTGCCTTTCTTTTGGACAATTCACCATCTCAAGCACCACATCTGAGACTAGTGAGGTATAATTGTCTGGAAAGTAATATTGTTGGAAGTCTTTCATTGACGGGGATTGTTGACTTGTGTTTGTGTCTAACTTCACTGGGCTCTATCATCTTGCAGGTCTTGCAAGTTGGTGAGAAGAACCCCAAGGATGAGTTGCAACTGAATTATGATCCTCGCAACCCTTTTGTAGTATGTGGGTCCACCTTCACACCAATCTACCGGGGCAGTCAAGACATCTCTTGCCCCTACTGCCGAGCACGATTTGTGCCTGAAACTATGGGTAGCATGTGCTCTGTATGTGACCTAGCTGTTGTGGGCTCCAATGGATCAGGCTTGTTGTGCTCTGCAACCCAGGTGCGGTAGGTTGGTGCCCATTGCATCATGTTTATCTGTCTGTCTGTCTGCCTGTCCTTCTTTTTGTGTTTGCCTCCCTTCTCAATTTTGATCCTTTTGGGGATAAGAGGTTGGTGGAGAGCTGCTCTTTGTCATTGCTACACACATTGTGTGGCTCTTCATGGGTAATTAAGCACAGAAGTCTGTTCCATCACATTTCATTGTCTGTTTAACATGCATGAAATGCACTTTCAAAGGATGACAAGAGATGTAGTGAGGACTTTTGAGGAGTAACACGTTTATTGATCTTTGTTAAGTGCACTGACAACTTTTGAAAAACCAAGCACTCATTTTTAATTGAAATATATTATTCCAAAGAGCAACCACTCTTGAAATTCTGTGAGAGTGTTTGTGCTTGTGTGGAAAAGTCATTTGCAGGAAACAATCTGTTCACTTTAGGTTTCACCTTTGTTTTGGTAGAGCTTTCAACTCTTGCAGATTGTTTCATCTACTTACTCAATATGTGTCACAGCCTTCTGTATTACTGGGGTTCCTTTTTTGAGTACAAGGCGGATGTACCATGGAGCTTCTTGATTTGTTGGCTTCATCCTTACATATGATTTGTAGTGTTCAACAATGTGATGTTTCATTTGCTGTTCTGGTTTGCTACAAATGAAAATTTTAAGAAATCATTTGATTGTGAATTGTTATCCTAGCTTTGCTGATCTGATGTTCCGAACTGACAAACTTTCTCATTTCTCATTAGATATGACTTGTAATTACTGAGGGTCTTGGACATTGGTCTTCCTTTCTTGCTTGTTTTGTATCTGTGTTTCCTTTGTTTTCCATATCTATTGTTTTTCTCTTTGTGTTTCTTGGGTGATTATAGGGTTTTGAGCCAACAAAGAGGGTCATTATCGCAATTTTGAGCCAACAAAATCGGAGTTCAAACTAATCATGAATTCACATGGGGTTGAGGCATAATCACAACTCTTATGAGAGGTAATGTTCTCTTTATCATGTGCACTTTGTATGTCTTCATGAAACCCCCTCCATTGATGCAACAAAACTCCCATGGTCATACCATACTTTACCTTATTAAACAATAAGGTTAATGATGGGTTAAATTATCTTGCAAATGGCGTATTATGATGTTATTAAAATTGATAAATTTTACAATTTACATCTAAAATGTTCAATGGAGAAAAGCTTTTTAATTTTGTAAAATGACCATTTTTAACTTCAACATTTGAATATCATTGCAAAATTAATTTGATTTAAGGGCATTTTACACTTGAATATTTGGGCCATGGCCCATGGAACCTCATGGTACCCTATTTCTTTTGGATAACACCATGGCAAAGCCTACGGGCCTTTGTTCCAAATTAGACCCAAAAATTTATTTTTTTTAACTTTTCAAAAATAGAACTACCTTCTACATTTTTTGTCATCAATTTTTTTTTTTCTTGTTTTCTTCTCTCATTCTACTTTCTTCCTCATTTTTTCTCTTCATACCATACACCATGGATGAAAAAAAGAACAAAAGTACTTTGATGATGGCTATGCTTTGGTATTTGTATATGTTGATTCATCAAGTGGCAACCATTCAAGCCCTTGTTTTAAAGTATGGAATGGAAAAATCAACATTGTTTGTAGTCACATGTGATTTGTTATGGATGAATAAACATATATCGTTCGCATTTTTTTAATGTAATGTGGATGCAAGGACCAATTTTTACTTGGTTTTGAGTACTTACATACAAAACTTGTTCAAGCAAATAACTAGAGTAACTCATAATACATTTTCACATGAATATCAACTATCATGACCTACCATTGCATATGCTTTATTAATACATTGTAATATTTATTAATGTTTGTATTAATTAGTTGTGAGGTGCACCCCAAGGTACAATTTTGAACTTCATTGATTAACCCACCCCTTAGAACAACTTTTGAAACTTTGTATAGTCCCTAAAATTAAAAAATTATTCACATTTTAAATTAATTTTTAAATTAATTATTCACATTAAACAAAAGTTTTAGTACTATTTATAATGATTCTTACAAGATATACATGCACTTAACCAACATGTAGTTAAAAGGTGTGGACATTATTGCTATTATCTCCATGCAAGGGCACAAAGACTTTAAAGTGTGACCCTCTACTATTCAACAAATCCCTTGATCAGATGCAATGGTGAATAGTTGGTATCCACTCCCATGCATTATTTGTTGAACTAAATAAACAACTCCTTTTCAACTCATGAATCTTGGACCCAAGGGACAAATGCTCAAAGAAAATACGAGTTATGTCTTGAAGATCCACCAAATGTGGATCAACCATGCATTTCCATAATTTAGGTCCATATTAAAACTTAGATTTTCCATAATTCATTATGATGTTGTGGAACAAAACCACCCACCCAACCAACTACAAGGTAAAATTGACACATTTGAATTGTTTTCCATAAGACACCAACAAGAAATGAATTCATCCTTCTTTTCATTTGGTGTTCATAAAACATTATTGCATGTTCCAAAACATTTTGATGTGTGATTGTACACATTTGATTCTTCATTGTTATGACTCCATATTTGACAAACTTTGACATCCCAATCTCCATCTATTCCCACTAACATTATGATACACAAATTCAAAATGATCTTCATCAATATCCTTCGTATAATAACCAACCATATCAAGGAAATTTTTAAGGTGTACCAATTTTTTTGTCAATAGTGTCTTCCTTTTCTATACTCCTTTACCTAGTTATATTTTACCATACCCAAGGCACAAAATGGATGATATTGATAGAATTTAAAATTGTGATGGTCTAAAATATTATATTGTAAAACATTTAACACTTTTTGATTCATTAATATTGATGGGGATCAAAATATAAGGGAAAGAATACTTTGTTAAGGAATAGGTCCTTTTTGTCTTGATTGTTACACCTTTAAAAAAATTCACTCATTGACAAATGTATGCATGTTGTTCTACAACTACTTCACATGCCCATCATCTTGTGCATTCTTTGAGTCATCCCACCCCAACTACTCTTTCACAACCTTGTTCAACATTTTCAAACTTAAAATATGAAGCTTGACAATCATTTGCATTATGAAAATGTGAGTGAATGCCATCCCCCTCTAATGCACAAAACCTAACCACACATTCTTTTCTAATGAACACTTTCATTTTTTACAATAAAATTGGATCTATATCATACCCTCCCATAGCAATTGTTACAAATGCTTCCAAGAAATTTTTCAAGCTCTCATCAATCTACTTTGTGTCCAACATCTCCAAATCGATCCATCTTATACTTAATGAATAGGTTTGAAATAATTATTTTCTCTTGTTATGTGACCAATAATAGTGGCATCTCCATGTACAATTGCAACAATAAAAGAAACAAATGTAACCCCACACCACCCCAAACCCAAAAAGAAAAAAACATGCCCCCCTAGGTGCATGTTGAGCCTTCCCATTGATTGCATGAAATTTTTATTCCCAAAACTATTGTAGGATTTGCAACAAGGGCTAATACCCCACATATAAACCCATGGTCCTTATTATTTGGGGGTGCTTCCCAAGTCCAACTTTTTTTTTTTTTTGCAATGAACCAATTTGATTGGCCCAACACAAATAAAAGTTGAAATTATGGAGCTTCCCCAAAATAGAAGATTCTATTGAAAGATGAAGTACCTCCTCCCATCTATATAGGTGAGAAGGAGAGAACTTTGGGCAAAACATATGGGATTAAAGCAAGGTGCTATTGGGAACACATTGGAAACCTCAAGAACATATTGGGAACTTGATGGGAACCCATTGGGAACTTAATGGGAACATGTTGGGAGCAAAGGAAAAATGAAAAAAATCATTATCCCCCACACAAAAATTAAAAGAAAAAAAAATCAAGGCACTTTGAATGCATGCTAAGCCTTCCCATTGGCTACATGAAATTTCTATTTCAAAAATTGTTCGTCACCATTTTTAGCTTAGGCACTATTGTCATGTTCAAGTTGGAAAATTATTTAATTGTTTTATAGGTTCTACATTAAGTATCATAGCTTACACCATTTCAAATCCAGTTGTAAACCTTACATTCAAAATGTAGTTTAAAAAAATGAAATGTGCAATATTTAGGGAAACAAATTAAAGGTAATGACATCATTGTTTTTGTGCAACATTTTTGCAATAGTAAGGTCAAGATCTACGTGTGATATTAAGACTTGCAATGTTTTTTTTTTTAATAATGGATGCACATGCTCATCATACGAAGTTGTATCATGTTGCTTCAAATGTAAAAGAAGATTATTGATTCTTCAATTAAAAATAAAAGTCACATTCTCAAGTTAGCTTAAGGTCCAACATGTGAAGACTTAAACAATTATGAACTCTCTACTGCAAATGGGTCATAATGAGAGGTTTATCATTACACTTGTTAATGTGTTGGTCCAAATGCACATTTAGTTTCTCAAACATTGGATTTTATGTTAATCCCTCCATGGATGTTAAATAGGTGGGATGGTTTGTTCAATAACATTGTTGTAAATAAAACTTGTCACATAACAAGTTAAAGAACTTGTTCTCCCTTATAAAATTACATTTTGGAATATTACCATAGTACCTTTTTAGGTTTAGCATTAATGTGCCGAATAATTAATGTAATTTAAAGATTTTGTTTCAGCACTTGAGTTTTTTTATTTTGAATCTTTTTGCATATAAGGAGTAAATTTAGTAATATTTATGGATTTTTATCAATTTCCTCCTTTGCTTTTGGTTAGATTGATGAAAAGCTTCATTACTTTGTTGAACTAGTCATGGGTTCGAATTTCGTTGTCTTGATTAAAATTTCAAGATTTTTGACATTT
>Ga0116228_10004535_pt1 | contig 12327 bp, 12 predicted proteins | sample S1TSphfallax_2_FD_89694 | JGI IMG/M metagenome (GOLD analysis project Ga0116228, IMG submission 89694) | Host-associated microbial communities from peat moss isolated from Minnesota, USA - S1T2_Fc - Sphagnum fallax MG | ecosystem: Host-associated > Plants > Peat moss > Unclassified | place...
TTTTAAAAGATAAAAACTAATGCAGTGGTTAAAATCCCCTTTATAGCCCAAAGGCCTTGAGTCAAACTTTTTGCTTAATTATCTTTTCATCCACAAAAGAAATGGATGAAAAAAAATTCCCAAAATAAGAAAGAGCAACCATGTTCTCAAAAGGAAAAAAGCTCATTTTCTTTGACAACATGATTATTGCCCAGGAAATAAAATTATTCCCTGAAACAACTTCAATTCTTTTCCTTGGGAACATGATTATTCCCTAAGGAAACATATGTTTCAAATTTTTTAGCAATCAAAATCATTTCATAATTTTTTTTAATAAGTTTGCAACTTATCATTGGAAAGGTCTAAAAAAAAAGTTACAACTTTATAGTTGGAAACACTTCAATCAAAATTCACACGTAAAAATTATGTTCATAGAAAGTTTCAAACATAGTTACTCCTTAGGGGAACATGGTTTCAAACATATGTTTCCTTAGGGAACTTGGGCCTTTCCCTGAGGAAATTCATTGCTCCTCGAGGAATAATCATGTCCTTGGGGAAAAAGAGTTTAAGTTGTTTGAGAGAGTGACTTAAGCTTTTTTTTCCACAAAGAATAATCATGTCCTCAAAGAGGAGGAATTTAAGTTGCCCCAAAGAACAAATTAAACCTTTTTTTCTTGGGAACAATCATATCCCCCAAGATAAAAAAGTTTAAATTTCCATGGGGAACAAATGTGTTCAAAATTTTGTTTGATTGTAACTTTTGCATATGAATTTTGATTGAAGCATTTCCACTCACAAAGTTGTAGCTCTCCTCAAAACCTTTCCAATGATAGGTTGCAATAACATATAAAAACAAAAATATAATGATTATGATTACAAAAAGATTTTTAAAATATGTTTCCCTTGGGAACTTAGGCCTTTCCCCAAGGAAAGTACATTTTTCCCCGTGGAAGGTGCCCTTCTCCACAAGGAACTTGGGCCCTTCCTCCAAGAAAATTTATTGCTCCTTAAGGAAGTTACTTTTTAAAGGTAATTAACTTGAAAAAGTACTTATATGTTCTATGAATTTTCTCATCCATTTCATTTGTTGGGAAAAAAAATAAAAACAAGGATTGAATTCTAAACCTTTGGGTTGAAAGGAGGATTCTAACCAATACATCACATATTTATTTTTTTGAAACTACTATGTAAGAAAAATAGCTACAACATTAATCATTGTATCGGTACAATATAAAAATCTGAATATTTTTTTTCCATTGAGCATTGTACTACAAATGCGTTGAAAATGGTGCCACATTTAATTTGTTGTGCTTGTTTAATGCTTGCCATTAAAATAGGTAAAAATCACAACCTTTTTCAAATCTAATAATGCATAATAGAGTAACCCATGTAAAAAATTTAAACAATTGACACTTTTATTCTATTATTTGGAAGCTTTATTCTATATTGTGATTATAGGCTATTTTGCGAGGTTTTCTGCCTATAGCCACAATCTTGTATGGGTCTGAATGGAATATGACTATACATATTTGAATCAGAATCCCTTAGTGTCACACAAAAAGTGGTCACCAAGGGTGTGATTATAAAGGGGGTTTATTGTAATAAAAATATAGAACTGCTGCTTCTTGTTTCAGATTGGCTAATCATAACGATTGGTCCAGGTGGATTGCTATTAGTAGCCTCCCACATAATTGCAGACACCGTTTTAGTGTTATTGGCATGGGGTGGTGTTGGAAAAACTTAAATTGCTAAACTTGGATATGAGATATACTTTTTGCAGGGTCACATAGTGAGCACCGCTCCAAATGCCCTAACAACAATCCAGAGTCTCTTTGTAAGAACACAGGCGACAAACTCAGTATACGAAAAGGGGTCAGTATAATAGACTTGAAAGGTGAGTGCTGCTTTCATGGGTAGGCACCCTGAGTAATAAGTACTGATGTCCATCTAAACTTTAAAAGCTCTGCAAACATTTAAAGGACAGGACTGAGATTTTTGTAGCAGCTGTCTCCAGTTGGTAAAAGCCAAGTACTTACTGCAGCCACAGAAAAAAACTTAAGTACTGACGAAGATGTGGTAGAGGAGGGCTGTAAAATAGCTGCAGATCCTGTAATCTGATGGGAAATAATGATTGGAACAGTGTCCAATGTCCAATCTGCCTCTTAATAGCTTGATCAGCGACAATGTATGTGCCATGTGGCTTGTTCTTCTGCCACAGTTTGTAGTATTCTGCATGGATATATGTATTTTCACTGTAGAAACTCATAATGACTGCGGATTTTAAGATGCAAAATGAAAGTTGGTCACACATGTTGAACAGGAGATTTTTGTATTGAAGGTAGAACATTCAGGTACTTTATCAAGATCCTGAGATCATTGTTGGGAATTGAATTCGTTCTTGCTATTTTGTTTTGTCTATTGGCCCTGGGGCCTGCACATAAGGAAAAGATTATATAGTAGGCATTGGTGTAGGATTTGGACCTAACATTTTGGCTCCAACATGACCCAATGTGTGAGTGACATACAGAGTGCTATGTGTGTCCATTTGATGGATGGCCATGTTCCTACAAGTGCATGCCTCTAGATGACAAATTATACATAGACATTAAGTAATGGAATTTTTTAGTTTGAATTTTGAATCACTGTTGGCCAGTTATTACTTTTTTTTCATAACCAGGTAGGTCTCTTTCTTCAAAAATTTGAACCACATAGGATACAAATTCAAAATTTTCAAAAAAATCTGGACCCATATGTTATCAATTTCTCTGAATTACCAATTTATTTAGTTGACTTTTTGGTAATAGCCACCTATTATGTATATGGATCAGTTATCAACTACTCACCTTGAGAATTGCATTTTGTACTATCTATATAGGGTAGGTTTTAGGGGTTTTTCTTAATTCATTTCTTTGTTGTCATAAATGGTTTTGGGTGTTAGGATTCATAACCTACTTGGATGAAATGCCAATCATCCAGGTAGGTTATTAAAATTTGAAAACTCAACACCTGACCCATATCTTGAGTCTCGCTAGTTTTTTGGATGCTACTTATTACTATGCAAGGAGCTTCTTTACCTAGCTTTACAAATTTCTTTGAATAAAATAAATGCTACTTATTGATGATCAAGTTGATAACCAAGTGTGTTTGCAAAAATCAGCCAACACTCATAACAACTTTGCCATTCATGGATAATTGGTTGGATATTGAAAAAGAAACAAATTATCAATAAGGTTGTTGATAACCTACCTAGTGACTACTCTTTTTTTAAAAACCAAGTAGAGAACCTACCTAGGTAGCATCCAAAAAACCAACAAGATGCTTATGGTTTGAGTATTGAATTTTTACAATTTAATAATCTATTTGGATAGTTAGAATTACATCCAAGTAGGTTTTTAATCCTAAAACCCTAAACCTGTTAATGACACCTATGCTATAAGATGTTTGATAAGGGCTGCTGATTTGGGGGTCATAGGCAATTAATTATTGCCACACCAAGTAGGTGGGGTAAGATTTAGCCAAAGTAAGTGAACTTGGAGAAGGCACGACTAATTGTTTAAACACGTTAAGGTGTGACTCCCACACCCTCTGCTCCTGCCCCAAAAAAAAATCAAAACTGAAGACACATTGACCAAAGTGCACCCCTAGTCACAAGGGGTGGATGATGGGTGGCCAAATCCATAAAATGAGCGTTCAAATATCTGTCCTTCCAAATCTCTACCATTTGCCTGAAATGTGGCATGGGCCTTGGGGATGCAGGGTTTGCTCCCCATTATGATTCAACAAACTGAAATCACCATGATATGGCAAATTCCCCTTGGAGTGACAGCCAAAGAGGAGGAATGGAGAATATATATTCCAATTTCAAATGCACCCATTATCAACTAAAGCCTTGCGCACAATTGGTGTCAAGGGCATTCATTCAATGGTCTCTATAGATGAATGCATGGTGTGTAGAGATAACACAACAAACGTTTGCTATACACCAGCAAGCTACACATTGGTTGTGGACACTAAACCATTCATTGGTGGCTATTGGTGGCCAGAGTGAACAACCATCCTCCAGATGGTAAGTGGAAAAGGAAACAGCTGTCTATTGGATTCCCGTTCCATAGCTAACCATGGTGGTTAGCTCAGTAGCTGTTTTTACTACCCACCTACTAAGAAGAGTTAGCAAAAATGGCGCCCCCATCTATGTATAAACTATAAACCAGTGTTGGGTGGGTACCCAGTTTGGCAGGTTACAATCATTGATTTCAGTTCTGATTAGTAAAAATTGAATTGAAACCGGATCTGATTTTCAAAATCACATCTAGGTTTTTTAAGAACGGAAATCAAAATGCAGGTTCCAGCTCTATTTATGTGTGGAATTGGAACCAATACTTTTGAAAAAAAGACTAGAACCCGGGGTTAATGAGAGAGGTTAATCGGTAGTTCACTGTCGATTCCGGTCCAGGTTACTAAGAACTGGATTTTATTTCAGACCAGAATCAAATTTTTATTTGTTTTACTAACTAGACCTAAAACCAGATTCCTGGTTCCATTAATTTTGTGTCCAACTGGAGCAGAAACCATTCTAATGTATTATTTAGAACCAGAGATTCTTCATAAAAATGAACTGCCCCCACACTGGTATAAACCATCTATTTGCATAGTAATCAAATATTTTCTTACCTATCTACTTGTAGGCTATATAGGACTTACTTCTTACAGAATGGGTTACCAAGGTGAAACCAGATATTAGCTCAGTTGAGATTCATCCACAACTGAGTCATATTGGTCATCCAGTCGATGGTGTACTGGTGGGTGCCAGTTCACTTTGGCTGCTGCTATCCATGGGTTCTGGTTGTGAGTACATTGTATCAATTGAGGGAGTGATAGCTGGAGTCCAGGGCTAGAACTTTGAAACAAAAATACTTAAACCACCAAATGCATTAGTGAAGATGTCTCCTGTAAACTTTTTTCCAAATTAGGCTTTGGATAATACTTTTGGTTTCTCAAGAAAAGGAAGCCTGATGGACCCTATTAGATGTGTTGGGCAGACATCACATTTTTAAATGAAAGACTTCAGACCAGTTTTTTGAAAAGTTTTAAATAAAAGAACTGTTAATGTTCCTAAACTCTCAAAAAAAATCTACAACTCGATATTTGTCAAATATGTGACTCTGGACATGATTCTCGCTAATACTGTAATAGTCAGATGTGTGAAAATGGTTTCCTTATTAGGCTTGCAATTTTTAAAATACTAGAATTTTCTTGAATGTTTATAGTGAATAATTAACTAATTAATTATTGCCTGCAAAACTTAACCTAAACTTTTAGTCCAACCCCACCCTAAATTGAGACCCACGGGTTCTCAAACAGTCTGGGTACCTGAAGCTGTTGATTCTTTCAGCTGGCAGATATAAGCCTCAGTGCCGTACACTGGACACCTGGGAATCATAAAGTAATAGTCACCCAACATTACTTAGTAACTAAGTCCTTGCAGTGATTAAGAAAATGTATTTTTAGCAGGAAAGATATTTAGATGTTTATATACCAAATGGACGACTTTTTTTTATTGATATGTTAACATGACATGGTCAGCGAAGGGCTCTAGAGGTTAGTCTCTTTTGATTATACATTCATTTTATAAGCACAAGCTGTCCATGGCTCTCCAGACAGTTCAGGCCATCACTATCTTGCATCAATTAGTTGTTGCAGTAAGAGAGGCTTCTTCTAAGCTTGGTGTCCTTTCAGGTTTTTTGCCCATCTCTTTGCACGATTTACTTTGTGCTACTAGTGATAAGTTTAGGTCCTAGGTTTCATGTTTTCTACTCTTAAGGCTCCCCAATGTGCGTTCTGCAGTTTCAAGTGTGGTCTTTTGTTTGGACTTCAGTCCTTTCTTTTTTCTTCTCTTGTTCCCTTGCTGGGTGTTTTTTCTTTATTCATAACCCTATTCACATGTCTCCTGTCATACTTCTATGTATCCTGTCATACTTGTCTAAACTAGACACGATTTGCACAACTATGAAATGGATATTTAATGGATAGAAATTTCCAGCTGTGCTGATTAGCAAGCAACCTACAAATCAGAGAAGACTTCAGGTGACTAACAGTAGCATGATCAAGTACAGTAAAATGTAAGGACCGATTCAGTACCTACCGTCGATGAAATGAGAAAGTTGGCTTTCAAGTTTGCACACTAAAACAATGGTTACAAAAATCAACAGGCAAAAGTAGGTTACTGTGAGGATGCTGACCTTCAATGATGGCAAACTTACTTTACAGCATGTAACTCCAGTGTTCTCACACATTGCCGGAAAGCCCTGAGAAGCCCACCAGACTGAAGGAGGACTCAACAGCACAACCTCCACTGGATGCCCCGGTTGTGTATGGACTTCAACTAAGTTTCATGTCTGGCTTGACGTTGGGAACCCATTATGTAGGAACTAGGTTTCATATGTAGGTAAATAGGTAGGAAAATAGGCAACTACTAGGTAAGTAGGTGGTTTATACATAAGTAAGGGCTGTTTTTACTACCTACAAACAACCCAACTGAGCTACTAACAATCAGGTTGTTAGTAGGTAGTTAGCATAAATAAGCAACTGAGCTAGCAACCATAGTAGCTAGGCAACTGGAACACAACAGAAAACTGTTTGCTGAGCACTTACCATCCATCCCTCATAGTGAGCTGGTGGCAGTGGGCGTTTTTTATATGTGATATGCATAATTACATAAAATGAATACATAGTTCATTTAAATACGTTATCATTTGTATTTCTTCATATTGCATTCCATTGATGTGAAAAATCATTTTCTGCAAAACGAATACATAGTTCATTTAAATATGTTATCATTTTTATTTTTTCATATTGCATTCCATTGATGTGAAAAAATATTTTGAGCAAAACAAATCTCACATTTCCCAAGTTGAAATGATATTATTGATTTTTATTAATTAGTTTCAAATTGTCATTCTCAAGGTGGTTGGGGGGAGGGGGAATTTTCACACTGTGGCAACAACAAAAGAATTAGAAATCTTCGGAAATAATATTTCTAAAATTGTGAAATTTCCAAAAAACTTGCTAGAACCGTAGAAAAATTTGCCAAACTTTCAAAACCACAAAATTGAAAGGAAAAAAAAAGAAAAAAACCCCCGTGGTGAGGCTCGTTCACTCTGGACCTCTAACCCTCTTGCTATTATGTACTGTTCTTAACAAGGTAGTAGTGTACTGGAACAATAGTGTCAGTGGTACAAGCTCATGTACCCACACTCTAGTGCATTCTAAACCACCATTATCACGATTCATAAACACGAGTACAAAGCTGCCTCCTAGTCTATTGTAAAAGGCACTTTAAAAGCAGTCATCAAAGCTAATTAGCAAGAGTTCTCAAGAGTCTCACGGCAAAAGGCATTCTGGAAGCAGTGACCAAGTTGAGTACGAGCTAGTTTAAAGCTGTCTCATAGTCTCTTAAGAAAGGCCTTCTGGAAGCAGTGACCAAGCTGAGTCTGGCAAACTTTGGCACGAAACACACAAGACTCACACAAACAAGAGAAGGACTCACAGTGCCACACACACATAAGAGGAGGGGGAGGAGGGGAGTATAGATTCTAGAGTACTTGGCATCATAATAAGAATCATTTTTTCTGGGGTATTGTACTGGCTATTTCATGATATGGAACTGTGACATATTTATGAATTATGTCTGAAGTCCTATAATAAGTACTCTGGGCCTAAACCCCAGCAATTATATTGTGGTTTGCCTTGGGAGCCAGCTTCATATTCATGTGTCAACTCAAGTGTTGTGAGACTACCAGAAACAGGAACAACCCCATTTATCAGGGTGGTTCTTCAAGGCCTCATAACCATCCCGTGTGAGAATCTCCATTCTCTTGTTGGCTGTCACGCTGCAAGTTACAACCCATAACCTGTGACCTCTGGTTTGTTCGCAACCTACTAGTTAGCACAAGGTACCACCCTCATGAGACCTCATCAGGCAAATGATTCTGTGACCCTTTGTTGCTTGGATGGAGAGTTTACAACTGATCTTGGCATGGATGAAAAGAGAGCATTTCAGTTTTCAACTGTATGGTTATGTCCAGTAACTTGCACACTTGAGCCGGTTACTAGTCCATGACTGTGGTCTTCAAAAAAAAATCAAAGAACCAATTCTGATATATAATCGTATTTGTCATGTTTGTCCTAAAAATTAAAAAAATGGAATAACGGCCTGTGTAACTGCCAGTTCTTTATTGCTTCTTTCAACAATACAACCAGTTTTTTGAGTTTTTGGAAGTAACCAGAATTGTTATTACTTTTCATTCTGATTTTTTTTAAACCCAGAATTGGTGACTTTCTAATTTTGGAACATGTAAAAAATTCGAACCAATGGTTCTTTATAAATTGAGATAACCGCACAACACACAGAGTACACTGATCCACTCATCACACACCTTGTGAGACCAGATGTGCAAATATTTTCTAGATAGGTGCACCTAGGTCTAGACGCCTGGACATAGCAACAATAGCATCCTTATTTTGTTCCTAACAAACTACATGGTTTATAAACAGTGTAGTGTGAGGTAATTCCTGAAATAAGAACATGGACCCTGCAAGCGGCAAGCGCCCGCCCACCTGCAGCCTTCATCCAGCATTAAGAACCAGCCAAATTTTCTTCCATTGTGGAGAGACATGAGAAGCAGCACCTGTCACAATAAAAATCCCACTGCGTGCACCTTATGCAGCAGGATTTTTAATGTGTGAAGTGAACAAAAAAAATCCTGCTGCATAAGGTGCTATCTAACTACAAACAGCAATTTCAGTTTGCATGTTTATGGTTACATTAAGGTTTGGGGGGAAGATTATGTCATTTGCTTGACCACAGTATATGATATAATTTTCCAGTGATGATCATACACTTGCAATAGTCACCAAAATGTCTCCTAAACATGGTTTTCTTACAAAATTATCAAACCTGCCACTGCAAACCTTCATATCGTGGACTGCCCCTTATGTTGGGTGCATTGCATAGCTAGCACTATTGGGATCACTTGACACCTTACCCAACATAATGGACAGGGACTTGAACATTCCATGGAACATAAAAGGTTCCTATGAGTTAACCCTTAACCCTTAACTTAACCCTTAACCACCCACAGGCCCCCTACACCTTCTCAGTTGCAAATAGCGTTAGAGAGAGATCCAGCAATTCTGGTTTCCATGCGTTCTACTAAACAATAATGTTGCATTCTGAGAGCATCTCCACCAGGGTACACCAAACACCCCTTCAACAACAACCTAGTGGTAACTGGGGAAGGAAGTGTCAGTGTCACGTGAGCCATCACAGCACCTCCAATAAACCGGCCCTTATTTGGAGCTCTCCGAACTGGGAATGATGCCCAAAGCAGCATTGTCACAAACAGCACTATTGGTGACAACGCTATTTTTGAAATAGCTAGCTCCAATATCATGTCTTGAGAGTTTTTTTTTTTTTTCTTGCTGATCGTATGTTCTTTTGTTTGCTTGCATGTTGCTTGGGCTTTTCTTTATTGCTTTGTGCTTGTATTTGTTGCTTGTGTTTGTTGCATCATCGCACTCACCATTGCTGTGTTCACATCACTGCCATGCTTTCACAGTGGTTGTGCTCACCACCTTCATGATTGCTATGCTCACCATTACCATACCACCATCGTTGCACTTAGAGTTAACTACCATACTCTCACCATACTATCATGCTCACCATCAGGATGTTGTGCTCATAATTGTCATGCCACATTCCACCACCTATTGTGTTCACGATCATCATGCCATGCTCACAAGCTATGCACTTTATCACCAGCAGACTTCCACCTTCACCACCACTTCCCAAAACTGCTACCAACAACTTGTGCTTCCATGCAATCTCTATGGGCATGCATAGCATCCACTTTGTAGTTCATACTATTGCAAAACAAATTTCATATAAAATTATCATATCTAAAATTATTGAATAATCAAGTGAGAAGCCCATGAAATTCTAAAGTTTTAGTAAAATGTGCAAGCTTTGAACCTTAATCTTTTTCAATAGAAAGAAACTAAAATTATAGATCTAGACAATTCACTGAAGGTTGCAACCATTTCCACCAAACTTACCAATGTCACATTTTATTTCATGGTAAAAGCGGGTAAATACAAATTATAGGAGCCCATGACTTCCATTCTAGAATATTTGACAAGGAAAAAGATTTTATGTTTGCTACAAAACCAAACTTGTTTTCAATAAGAACCATCACTATACCTAAATCAACTAGGTTAAAGAAAGTTATTATTCTTATTTTATCAATAAATATTACGTTAGTTGAAAAAGTACCTAGTGATGTACATGTTGAACAAGTTTTTGTCCTAACTATTTAAATAGTTATATCTCACGATACTTTTAAACAACATTTGGGTAAGTCTACAATATAATGAACCATTGCAAGTGTAACCACTCCTGAATAACATACTTGTCAATTTTTAATTTCATTTAGAATTAAATGGTTTTCATATAATATACATAATGTGATGTAATATACATTGAAGAATGACATATAAAAATATGAGTCAATTACATTAACATTTGAGGGTGAAAAAGGATTAAATAAATACTTGTAACCAATCTTGAGGTCTTAAGTAAGTCATAAAAATGATCAAAATTAATCTAGATTTTTTTGGAAATTTTTCATATTCATGTGAATTGAATAATTATTAGACTTTACATGGTTTCAGATCATCATTCGAATTGATATATAAATAAATTATAAAATTCAGAATTTGCAATTTTCTTTCCAATAACTCTTGGATAAATATAAAAAAGTTGTAAATTCAAAGAAACTAAATTTTATTATAAGAATATATTGTACAAATCAAATATGTGATTAAACCATAAATTTTGTGCAATGGTTGCATGCCATCTCAATTTCCAATTTCAAGTCTTTGTCCTTTTGAAAGGAACAAAGGAGTTGGGTGTAATTCATTATACTGTGGACTTGGCCATTTATCAAAGACATTCTTTCGACTTGAAATGGGAAAAATGATGATCAATAAAAAACCTACTCAAGATAAAGTTCAAAAACACATTGCTAATTGGACTATTACGAAAAAAAAACAATCAACAAAAGTCAACATGGGCAATGAAAAGAACCTACAATAGGTGAAAATTAATATCAATCTTAAACATGTCATCAATGTTCAATTGGACCTTGAATTGTTGAAAGAGTTCAAGGATTCCTTTACTTGGATTTATTTGAAAGGCATACCACTCAAATTAAAATAGCTCAACACCAAATCAAACTACATACGTCAATACCACTTGCTCAACAAGCAAGGTATTTGTTGAACCCTAACTATGTAGCCATTATCAAACATGACATTGATTAATTATTAGTTGCAGGTTTCATTTAACATATTGAAATGGCTACTTGACTATCACTAATAATTATAATAACTCAAAAAAATGGCAAATTAAAAACAATTTGTGAATTTTAAGAAGATAAATATTGTCACAAAGAAAAATCCATACCCTCTACCTTTTACTAATGAGGTTATAAACATTGTAACTAGACATGAAGTTCATAACTTTTTAGATGGTTCTTTTGATACCATTAGATTTCCATAACATTTGAAGACCGGTATAAAATTTCTTTTGTTACTAACTAGGGGGCTTTTGTATGGGTTGTAATGCCTTTTAATTGGGGGTCAAAAATGGATTGCCTATTTATCAAAGGGAAATTATAAAAGCTTTCCATGAGTACATTGATGTATTCATGAAGATTTTTTTAGATGGGTGTAATCACACAAATAATCACAATTACAAATGTAATCTCTACTTCATTTTTCACATTTAAAAATGGTGATTTAATTTGGTGTTGAAATTTATTTTTATTTCTATATTGTAAGGTTCTAATATATCATTGAAACATGTGAATTAATTTGAAAAATATCTAATCAATAAAAAAGTTTCAAAATCACTCATTAAACATTGTAATGGTTACTTTTAAGCACAAAATGACATGTAAATAGGGTTCAAAACTTTTGAAAATCAAGTATTTCTTTAAATATTTTTTATAAACCTTAACATAATAGTATAAAGAAAATTTTCCATATTTTTTCGTATTTTTGTGAAAATATTCTTTAAAATATTCCCACAAAAGCAATCTAAGCAGGTAGGTACATCATGTTATCTTGTTTACACCCAAATGACTTTATTTAATGACCTATCCACCTATATAGAGTAGCTCAAAAAATATGTCCTCTAGTGTAATGAATTTGGCATTAGTTTCAATCCAAATAAATGTGCATTTATGGTAAAGTATCTTAGTCAAAGACACTTGCTATCTTTTTGGAAAA
>Ga0116228_10004536_pt1 | contig 12325 bp, 9 predicted proteins | sample S1TSphfallax_2_FD_89694 | JGI IMG/M metagenome (GOLD analysis project Ga0116228, IMG submission 89694) | Host-associated microbial communities from peat moss isolated from Minnesota, USA - S1T2_Fc - Sphagnum fallax MG | ecosystem: Host-associated > Plants > Peat moss > Unclassified | place: USA...
AACATGCCGGTGAGGCCTTTGTTCACCTCGCCCACCAGCCAGCCCGTTGCGTCCTCGAACACCAACTGACAGGTCGCGGAACCTTTCAGCCCCATCTTGTGCTCGATGCTCGCGCACGTCACGCCATTACGCTGCCCGGGCCGCCCGTCATCCGTCGGCAGGAATTTTGGCACCACGAACAGACTGATGCCTTTGACGCCCTTCGGCGCGTCCGGCAGCCTGGCCAGAACCAGGTGGATAATGTTTTCCGTCAGGTCGTGTTCGCCGGCGCTGATGAATATCTTCGTTCCGGTCAGCTTATAGCTGCCATCCGCCTGCGGCACCGCCTTGGTACGTAGCAGGCCGAGGTCGGTACCGCAATGAGCCTCGGTGAGGTTCATCGTGCCGCTCCAGGTGCCGTCGATCATCTTCGGCAGATAGCGCGCCTTCAATTCCGCGCTGGCGTGGTCCAGCATCGCCAGAACCGCGCCGTGCGTCAGCCCCGGATACAAGCCAAAGCTGAGGTTGGCCGAGCACTGCATTTCCTCCACCATCTTGGAGAGGATTTCCGGCAAATCCTGGCCGCCGAATTCGACCGGCGATGACAGTGCACCCCAGCCATTTTCGCGAAACATGTCGTAGGCTTGCTTGAAGCCTTTCGGCGTCCGAACGACGCCATTCTCATAACGGCAGCCTTCCTCATCGCCGCTCATGTTGATCGGCAGCAGCACTTCCTGCGCGAATTTTGCCGCTTCTTCCAGGATGCTATCGATCAACTCGTCGTTCACATCGGTGCGGCCGATGGCCTCCAGGTGCCCCGCGCTATCATGCAGCTCGTGCAACACAAATCGCATATCCCGAAGCGGCGCGTTATAAACCTGCATAATCCTACTCCTTGGTAGCAAGAGTTTCTGCTTCTTTTTTCAAGAAGAAGTCTTTCTGCCTTACTATCTAGTTACGCAACGGCTTCCCAGTCTCCAGCATATGCTCAATACGCGCGAGGGTCGCCGGCGTCTTGAGCAACCGCAAAAACGCCTCCCGCTCAAGATCGAGGATCTTCGACTCGTTGACCGTATCGATAATATCGGTGCCTCCGCCGGTCAGCACCGTCGCCAACTCGCCGCTCACAACTATGTCGTGCTTCGTGGCAACGCCGAGCTTGGCGAATCCCGCCACTGCCTGATCCATTGCCACCTTGCCGGACGGCCCCGGCAGAACGATTTCGCGCGGCTCCGGCGGCTTATAACCTTGCACCAGCGACAACGCCTTTGCCTTGGCGTCCGCCAGCAGGCGATACCGGTTCATCGTTACGCCATCATCGGTCCGCAGCACACCCATGTCGCGCGCATCGGCGGCCGAGCGCCCGACTTTCGCCGTGCTGACCATTTCGAACACCTTCAGCGTTGCCGGCATCGGCCCGTGCGGCATGGCGGGGTCGGTTGCCCAGCGCCCCAGCATTTCCTTGCAGCCGCCCCACCCCGGCAACAATCCAATGCCGCACTCGACCAGCCCGGCATAGGTTTCGCTGTGCGCCTGCACCGCATCGCTATGCAGCAGAAATTCGCAGCCCCCGCCGAGCGCCATGCCGGACGGCGCGGCCACCACCGGGAACGGCGCATATTTCAACTTCTGCATCATGTCCTGGCCGGTGGCGATCTGCGCCTCCACCTGCGCCCACGCCGCGATATTGGCCGCAAACAGCGCCAGCCCGACATTCGCCCCGACCGAGAAATTGCTGGCCTCGTTGTAAATCACCAGCGCCTTGTATTTCTCGCGCACCAGCCCGATCGTCTTTTGCAACAAAGCCAGAATCTGATCATCGAGCGAATTCGATTTGCTGGTGAACTCAAAACACAGCACCCCGTCCCCGATATCCCACACTGCCGCGCTGCCGTTCTTCAGAACCGGTTTGGCGGCCAGCTTGATATCCTCCAGCAGCAGCACACCTTGCGGCCGCACCACATCATGATACGCGCCATCCAGCCCGAGAAACTGCCGCCGTCCGTTTTCGATACGGTAAAAACTGCGTCCCGCCGCGGCTTGCAGAATGGGCGCGACCGAAATTTTCGCGGCGCGCAGCCGGCCAATGAACCAATCGACACCCGCCTTGTCGATCAGCTCGAACGGCCCAAACTTCCAGTTATAGCCAAGCCGCATCGCCTCATCGATAGCGGTAATGTCGTCCGCCGCCTCCGGCAGCAGTCCCGCGGCATAAGCCAGTGTGCGACCCATGACGTTCCAGGCGTATGCGCCCACCTTGCCCGGCGCCTCGAACAACTTCTGAATGTTCCGGCCGGCGTCACGCAATTCCGGAAGATTGGCCTTCTGCTCCGCGCGGAATTCGCCGGTGACGAGATCGACCGACTCCTTCACCCGCTTTCCGCCCGCCTTGTTCATGCGGTAAAAGCCGCCCTTGCCCTTGCGCCCCGTGTAGCCGGTTTCCAGCAACTTGCGCACCACCGGAATGTCCCGATTGACGCCGTGAAACGCATCATCCTTCGGCAGCGCGCCCGCCATGCTGGCATTCACGTGCGGCATCAAATCGAGGCCCACCAGATCCGACAACCCGAACACGCCAGTCTTGGGAATACCGAACGGACTGCCCATGATGGCGTCCGCCTCCTCGATCGTCAGCCCCACTTCCGGCGTCTCCGTCACCGCCCCCGTCATCCAGAATACGCCGAGCCGGTTGGCGATGAAACCGGGACTATCGTGACACGTCACCACGCTTTTGCCGAGCTTCACATCGCAAAATTCCGCGATGCGCGCTGCAAGCTTCTGATCGGTGGCGGGGCCGGTCACCAGTTCCATCAGCCGCATGTAACGCGGCGGATTGAAGAAATGGGTAATGAAGAAGTCGCGCGCAAATTGCTCCGGCATGCCTTCCGCCAGCGTCTGCAGCGGAATGGTGCTGGTATTGGAGGTAATGGCCGTGCCGGGCCGGCGCAGCCCCTGCAGCTTGTGATAAAGCGCCTGCTTTACATCGAGCCGCTCCAGCACAACCTCGACAATCCAGTCGCACTCGGCAACACGCGCGAGGTCGTCGTCGATATTGCCGGTCTCGATCAGCTTCGCCGCGGCGGCCGACATGAACGGCGCCGGATCGGTTTTCAGCGCCCGCGCAACGGCCCCTTCGGCAATCGCGTTCCGGTTCGCGCCGTCCTTTGGCAGAATATCCAGCAGCAGCACCGGCACGCCCGCATTGGCGACCTGCGCCGCAATGCCGGACCCCATCACACCCGCGCCAATAACGCAGACTTTTTTGATTTCATCGGGCATCATTCAAATCCGTTCGATCACGGTAGCAATGCCCTGACCGCCGCCGATGCATTGCGTGGCGATGGCGTATTTGCCACCCTCGCGCGCCAGCAGGCTCGCCGCCTTGCCGACAATCCGCGCGCCCGTGGCGCCCAGCGGATGACCCAGCGCAATCGCCCCGCCATCGATATTCGTCACCTCCGCGCGAAATCCGATCTCGGACATACTCGCCAGCGCCTGGCTCGCAAAAGCCTCGTTCAGCTCGACGACATCCATGTCCGAACCGCGCAGCCCCGCGCGATCCAGCGCCTTCTTGGACGACCGCACCGGCCCAATGCCCATGATTTCCGGCTCAACACCCGCGACGCCCACGCTCTTGATGCGTGCAAGCTTCTTCAGCCCGTGCTTGTCGGCGTAATCCTCCGAGCACACCAGAACCGCCGCCGCCCCATCGGTCAGTGGCGACGAGGTCCCTGCGGTCACGGTGCCTTCCTGATCGAACGCCAGCTTCAGGCCCGCCAGGCCTTCCTTGGTGGTGTCGCCGCGGATACAACCGTCGCTGTCCACCACACCCGCCTTGGCGTGAATAGGAACGATCTCGTCGCGGAACTTCCCCGCTTCCTGCGCCGCGGCTGCCTTCTTCTGGCTTTTCACGGCAAATTCCTCCTGCGCGTCGCGGGTAATCTGCCAACGCCGCGCCACGTTCTCCGCGGTCTCGCCCATGCCCATGTAAGCGCCCGGTGATTTCCTCGCCAGAATGGTATTGAACAGCGGATTATACCCCCCCATGGGCACCCGGCTCATGCTTTCCACCCCGGCGCAAATGAACACGTCGCCGGCGCCGAGCTGAATCTGACCCGCCGCAATGTGAACGCTCTGCATCGAACTGCCGCAGAAACGGTTCACCGTGCAGCCGCCGACGCTCAGCGGCAGGTCGGCCAGCAACCCGATCAGGCGCGCCATGTTCATCCCCTGCTCGCCTTCCGGAAACGCACAGCCGAGGATGATATCCTCGATATCCTCAGGCGCCACGCCGGTTTGGTCAATCAGGCCGCGAATAACCTCGGCCGCCATGTCGTCGGACCGAACTCGCGCCAATGCGCCCTTTTTCGCAAGCGTAAAGGGCGAGCGCGCGTAGCCTGCAATCACGACATTGGTCATAAGTTTACCTCCTGATTTTTCATGACGGCGCCGGCATCGTGCCGCGCCGGTGTGTCAACGCGGCGCGCGTTTCACCTCGGCCGGCCCCCTTTGCAGTGCCTCCGCCGCCTGGCGCTGGATGTCCTGCAGCTCCGCAATGGTCGTCTCGAGCGAACTTCGTTGCTTGCGCAACAATTCAAGCCGCTGATGCACCCCGGCCAGCAGCGCGCGCACCTGCTCCACCTGGGTATGGTCGGCATCATACAGGTCTAGATATTCCTTAATTTCCCGCAACGAAAACCCAAGATTCTTGCCTCGCAGCACCAGGATCATGCGCGCCCTGTCACGCGCGGTATAAACGCGGGTGGTGCCTGCACGTTGCGGCGAAATCAGGCCCTTGTCTTCGTAGAAGCGAATGGTCCGGGCGGTAATGCCCAACGCGCGCGCCAGTTGCGTTACCGTCAGAAAGCGCTCAGGTGCCGCAGCCACTGCCGGCGGCGGCGCGGCAGTGCGGGTAACCTGAAGTAGAGCCATTCGCTTCCCTATACGTCATCCTGGTGACGCGCATATGGCCCCCGACTCCGGTTTAGGCAACCGCCGCCGACGCACACGCCATACTTCACCGCTGTGCGGCCCCTGGCCAGTCCGCCGGCGTGGATTTACCAGCACCGGAACCGAGCGGCCGGCTGTGGCCGTGAGCACCGAAGCGGAGCAAATAGGCGTCGGATGGCCACGAGGGCAGCTTTTCAAACGGGCTCGGCGATCGGCGTCGCCCTGGTCACCGGCGGGGCGAAACGCATCGGCGCGGCGATTGTCCGCGCCCTTGCCGCCGAGGGCTATGCTGTCGGCATCCACTACCATGCCTCCGGCGCCCCGGCCGAGGCGCTTGCCGCGGAACTCACCCTTGCAGGCTATCGCGCCGTGACGCTTCAGGCGGACCTCGCGGACCCCGGCGCCCCCGCGCAACTGCTCGCCGCCTGCGCCGAAAAACTCGGCCCGGTGCGTGTGCTTGTCAACAACGCCGCCGCATTCCGCTACGACACCCCGCAAACCTTCACCGCCGACGATCTGGCCCACCATATCGCGCCGAATCTCGCCGCCCCTCTGCTCCTGGCCCGCGATTTCGCGGCGTCGCTCGCCGATCAAAAGGGGCGCGCGCAAACCGGCGCCATCGTGAACCTGCTGGACCACAAGGTCACCGCGCTGAATCCCGACTTCTTTACCTACACGCTCACCAAGGTCGCCATGGCCGGCGCCACAAAAATGCTGGCCCAAGCGCTCTACCCGCGGGTCCGGGTGAACGGCATCGCCCCCGGCATTACCCTCATCAGCGGCAAGCAAAGCCCCGAGGGCTTCGCCCGCGCCTGGTCCGCCCCGCCCCTCGGCCGTAGCGCCACGCCGGCGGAAGTGGGCCGCGCCGTATGTTTCGTCCTGGCGGTGACATCCTTGAATGGACAGATTCTCGTGCTGGACGGCGGCGAGAGTTTACTGGCGCGCCCGCGGGATGTGGCGTTCGACAAAGGAAGGGAAAGGAAAAAAGTAGTTCTTTTTTGAAAAAAAGAACCAAAAAACTTTTGTTTTTTTCAAAAAAGAAATACTTCCTTCCTTCGTACCGGTCGGGAGTTTCATCAATGTCCGCAGTCTGGGGTAGCAAACTGCGCTGGGTTTTTCGCGGCCCGGACGGCATCCGGGCCGGTTGGAGCCTCCTGATCTTCGGACTGGTCCTGGTCGCGCTGCTCGTTGCCGCAGCTTTGGCCGTGCGCCTGGCGGTTCATCGCCCCCCCGAACTTATCGTGCCCAAGGGCTTGATTTCACCCGGTGTTTTCCTCATCAGCGAGGCGAGCCTCGCCGTCCTGGTCGTCGCCGCGACGGCCGTCATGGGATGGATCGAGGGCAAGCCAGTCTGGGCCTACGGGCTCGGGGGACGGCGCCCGGCGCAAAAATTCCTGGCCGGATTGGCCGGCGGCCTGGTGTGCCTGTCGGTTCTGGTCGGCGCCCTCGCTGCCGGCGGCTATCTGGTGTTTGACGGCGCGGCATTGCACGGCGTGCAAATCGTCAAATACGCGCTGATCTGGCTACTCGCGTTCCTGCTGGTGGCGTGTAGCGAGGAGGCAATGTTCCGCGGCTATCTGCAATCTACCCTGGCGCGCGGCATAGGATTCTGGCCCGCCGCCCTGGTGAGCTCGTTTGTGTTCGGCGCGGCGCATCTCGCAAACCCAGGGGAAAGCCCGGCCGGCATCACCGGCGTCATCGCCGCCGGCCTGGTGTTCTGCCTGCTGCTGCGGCTGAGTGGTTCGTTGTGGCTGGGGATCGGTTTTCACACCACCTGGGACTGGGCGCAATCCTATCTGTATGGCACGCCCGACAGCGGAATCATGTTCCAGGGGCATCTCATGCTGTCGCACGCCGCCGGCAACGCGCGCATGAGCGGCGGCAGTGCGGGTCCGGAGGGTAGCATTCTCGGCCTCCCGGTGATGATCGCCGGCCTGCTTGCCCTGGTATGGTTGCTCCAGCGCGCCGGCCTGTTCGTACGGGCCCCGCAAGCGGCCTGAATACCGCGCTGCGGTTGCAAGCTTGCCTCATCACCGTCGGCGCTCGCGTCGCCATCACGAACGTTCGCGCTCGCGCCGCCATCACGAACGTTCGCGCACGCGCCGCCTGGGTGCCGCGCTTTTCTGCCGTCGCAAAACGACGTTCTCCTTGTTCCGCGCGCTGCAACCTCCTAACTCGGCGCGCATGAGCGACATTTTGCCCGAACCGACCGCCGCCCCCGGCGACATACCCGCGCCGCGCCCCCCCGGCGACAGCTCCCCGCCGCGCCCCCTCGGTGCCGACAGCCTGATGGCCGAAGCCGCCGAACGCATCCGTGCGCTCGAGGTCGAAGTGCAGGATTTGCGCGACCGCTGGATGCGCGCCGAGGCCGACATGCAGAACCTGCGCAACCGCACCAAGCGCGAGGTGGACGAAGCGCGCCAGTTCGCGGTGCAGAAATTCGCCCGTGACGTCGTTGAAATGGCGGAAAATCTGCGCCGCGGCATCGACAACATCCCCAAGCCGCAGGCCAACGAGCCCGACATCGTCGGCCGCCTGCGCGAGGGATTCGAGGGTGTCGAGCGCAGTTTCGTCGGCGTGCTGGAACGCAACGGGATCGTACCCGAGGACCCGCTGGGCAAAATGTTCGACGCCAACCTGCACCAGGCGATGGGCGAACAACCGAGCGACCAGCACCCCCCCGGCACCGTGCTGCAAGCCTGGAGCCGCGGCTGGACCCTGAACGGCCGCCTGCTCCGCCCCGCCATGGTCGTCGTCGCCAAAGGCGCGTCCCAAGGCAACGCGCCTAGCCCGGCGGTCGATACAACCGCCTAGGGCCCGAAGACCGACGACCGTAGACCAATTTCCTCATTTCCCCTTGTCCGGAGCCCTTCCCTCCCATACATCCACACCACCAAAACGTAGGGTTGCCCACGGTGCTTCGGGCCATGCGCAACCGCTGAAAGGAGCAGTACCCCTATGAGCAAGGTCATCGGTATCGACCTGGGCACCACCAACTCATGCGTCGCGATCATGGAGGGCAAGGATGTCCGCGTGATCGAGAACAGCGAAGGCGCCCGTACCACGCCCAGCATCGTCGGTTTTTCCGAAAGCGGCGAGCGGCTGGTCGGCCAATCCGCCAAGCGGCAGGCCGTCACCAACCCGACCAACACCATTTACGCCGTCAAGCGCCTGATCGGCCGGCGCTATGACGACCCCACCGTCGCCAAGGACAAGAATCTCGTCCCGTACAAAATCGTGCGCGCGGACAATGGCGATGCCTGGGTGGAAGCCCGCGGCGAGAAATACCCGCCGGGACAGATCAGCGCGTTCATCCTCGGCAAGATGAAGGAAACCGCCGAATCCTATCTCGGCGAGACGGTGTCGCAGGCGGTCATTACCGTCCCGGCCTACTTCAACGACGCCCAGCGTCAGGCCACCAAGGACGCCGGCCGCATTGCCGGCCTCGACGTGCTGCGCATCATCAACGAACCCACCGCCGCGGCGCTGGCCTACGGCATGGACAAGAAGGAAGGCGGCACCATCGCTGTCTACGACCTCGGCGGCGGCACCTTCGACATTTCCGTGCTGGAAATCGGCGACGGCGTGTTTGAGGTGAAATCGACCAACGGCGACACCTTCCTCGGCGGCGAGGATTTTGACGCCCGCATCATCGATTTCCTGGCCAACGAATTCAAGAAGGACCAGGGCATTGACCTGCGCACTGACAAGCTCGCACTGCAGCGGCTGAAAGAAGCGGCCGAGAAGGCGAAGATCGAACTCTCCTCCAGCAAGGAGACCGAGATCAATCTGCCGTTCATCACCGCCGACGCCTCGGGCCCCAAGCACCTGGTTCTGAAGCTGACCCGCGCCAAGCTGGAAAGCCTGGTGGACGACCTGATCGACCGCACGCTCGAGCCCTGCCGCGCAGCGCTGAAGGACGCCGGTGTCACCGCCAAGGAGATCGACGAAGTCATCCTGGTCGGCGGCATGACCCGCATGCCGAAGGTTATTGAAACCGTAAAATCGTTCTTCGGCCGCGAACCCGCCCGCAACGTGAACCCTGACGAAGTGGTCGCCATCGGCGCCGCGGTGCAGGGCGCGGTGCTGCGCGGCGACGTGAAGGACGTGCTGCTCCTTGACGTCACCCCGCTCTCCCTGGGCATCGAAACCCTCGGCGGCGTGTTCACGCGCCTGATCGACCGCAACACCACCATCCCAACCAAGAAAAGCCAGATCTTCTCGACGGCGGACGATGGCCAGCAGGCGGTCACCATCAAGTGCTACCAGGGCGAGCGCGAAATGGCGGCGGACAACAAGCTGCTGGGCCAGTTCGACCTGGTCGGGCTGCCGGCCGCCCCGCGCGGCGTGCCGCAGATCGAAGTGACGTTCGACATCGACGCCAACGGCATCGTGTCGGTCAGCGCCAAGGACAAAGCCACCGGCAAGGAGCAGCAGATCCGCATCCAGGCCAGCGGCGGCCTGTCCGACAGCGACATCGAAAAGATGGTCAAGGAAGCCGAGGCGAACGCCGAGTCCGATCGCAAGCGCCGCGAAATGGTCGAGGCGCGTAACCACGCCGAGGCGCTGGTCCACCAGGTCGAGAAAAATCTTAAGGAACAGGGCGACAAGATTGCCCCGGCCGACAAGGCCGAGGCGGAGTCCGCCGTCGCCGAAGTGCATGGCTTGCTCGATGGCTCGGACGCCGAAGGGCTGAAGCGCGCCACCGACCGCCTCAGCCAGGCCGCCATGAAAATCGGCGAGCACATGTACAAAACCCAGCAGGGTGCGGCGCCCGGTGGCGCGGCGCCGGGCGGGCCCGGTGGCGACGATGTGGTCGACGCCGAATTCGAGGATCTCGACAAGAAGAAGTAAGTGTCAGTTGCCGGTTGCCAGTTTCCCAGTTGCCAGACAGCATCGTCCGGCGCTGGGCGGCTGGCCGCTGTGACCGTTCTGGAAACTGGCAACTGAAAACTGGCAACTGATAAATGGCCAAGCGAGATTTTTATGCCACCCTCGAGGTCGCTCGTGATGCGAGCGCCGACGACCTCAAGAAAGCCTACCGCAAGCTCGCCATGCAGTTTCACCCGGACCGCAATCCGGGCGACAAGCAGGCTGAGTCGCGCTTCAAGGAAGTCAACGAAGCCTATGACTGCCTGAAGGACGAGCAGAAGCGCGCCGCCTACGACCGTTTCGGTCACGCCGCGTTCGAGCAGGGCGGCGCCGGTAATGCCGGCTTCGACTTCTCCGGTGCCGGCGGCCTCGGCGACATCTTCGACCAGATGTTCGGCGAATTCATGGGTCAACGCGGCGGCCAGGGCGGCCGCCGCCGCACCCGCGCGGGCGCCGATATCCAGACGCAACTCGAAATCGACCTTACCCAGGCGTTTGCCGGCGCCAAAATGCAGGTCCGCGTCCCCACCAGGGTCGCCTGCGAGGCCTGCAAGGGTACCGGCAGCAGTGATGGCCAACGCGCCGCCGACACCTGCCAAACCTGCTCCGGCCAGGGCAAAGTCCGCGCCCAGCAGGGCTTTTTCGTCATCGAGCGCACCTGCCCCACCTGCGGCGGCCTCGGCCGCGTCATCCGCAATCCCTGCCGCGTCTGCCAGGGCGCCGGCACGGTGCAGCGCGAACGCGCCCTCCAGGTGGCCATTCCCGCCGGGGTCGAGGACGGCACCCGGATCAGGCTTGCCGGTGAGGGCGAGGCGGGCGGCCAGGGCGCCCAGAACGGCGACCTCTACGTCCACGTCGCGGTCCGCCAGCACAATCTGTTTCACCGTGAAGGGGCCCACGTGTTCTGCGAAGTGCCGCTCCGCATGACCCAGGCGGCACTCGGCGACAGCATCGAAGTCCCGGTCATCGACGGCACCCGCGAGCCGCTGCGCATCCCCCCCGGCACCCAGAACGGCGCCCAGTTTCGCCTCCGCGGCAAAGGCTTTTCGGTGTTGCGCAGCACCGCCCGCGGCGACATGGTGGTGCAAGCAAAGGTCGAAACCCCGCACAACCTCACCCGCCGCCAGCGTGAGCTGCTCGAAGAGTTCGAGGCCGAGGCACGCGGCCACGCCAAGGGCAGCCCTGAACACGAGGGATTCTTTGCGAAGATGAAGGATTTCTTTGAAGGGCGGGAATAAAAAAGAACTGCTTCCTTTTGCTTCGCAACCTGTGGCGCGAGTGCGTCACATTCCGTCAATAAGACATTAACATGAATACATGGCTTGACAGTTGTAAGCGTGCCACTTTTCGCTATATGCAATTCTGCACGGCGTAGCGTCGCAATCCCCCCCGTGGCGCCCGCTTTTGTGCAAGGCGGCGTAGCCTGCCCGGCTACGTCGCCATGTTTCCCGGCCCGGGCGCGTCTCGCCCCCCCGAGCGCGCCCGGTTGCGGGCCGGATTGTCGACCGGCCGGAACCTCCTCGCCCGTACTTGCGGGACAGCAAGGGGCCCGCCGCGATGCGGTGGGAAGATGAGGGCACTGTGTCGCCCCGGATGCTGAACTTTCGCCCATCGGTGTTATAGCAACCCCATGAAAATCGGTGTCGCAGGCATCGCCGGCCGCATGGGCCGTCTGGTGGCGGAGGAAATTCTCGGCACCGGCGCCGTGCTCGCCGGCGGCACCTGCCTGCCCGACGACGTGCCCCCCGCCGGCATCAGCCGCTTCTCCGACATCTCCGTCCTCGCCGCCGCCGCCGACGTGGTGGTGGATTTCACCCACGCCCTCAGCGTGCGCGATCACGCGGCCTTCCTCGCCGGCGCAGGCACCGCGTGGGTGCTCGGCACCACCGGCCTGTCGCCCGAGGATCAGAACGCCGTGATCGCCGCCGCCCGCCGGGTACCCGTCGTCCAAGCCGCCAATTTTTCCCCCGGCGTCAATCTCGTCCTCGCCATGGCCGAGCGCCTCGGCGCCGCCCTGTCCGCCGAGTCCTACGACGCCGAAATCATCGACATGCACCACCGCCAGAAAGTGGACGCACCCAGCGGCACCGCCCTGGCCATCGGCGAGGCCGTTGCCCGCGGCCGCGGCGTCGAGTTCGCCGCTGTGCGCGTCGGTGGCCGCGACGGCCACGCCGGCCCGCGCCCCACCGGCGCCATCGGCTTCTCCGCCATTCGCGGCGGCCAGGTCGTCGGCGACCACACCCTGCTGTTCGCCGCTTCCGACGAGCACATCGCCCTCACCCACCGCGCCTTCGACCGTCGCAGTTTCGCCCGCGGCGCCGTCCGTGCGGCGTTTTGGCTGCGCGACAAACCGCCCGGCCTCTACAGCATGATGGACGTTCTCGGCATGGAGCCCGCTCGCCCATGAATTTCGCCAGCGACAACACCGCCCCCGCCAGCGCCGAGATTCTCGCCGCCGTCGCCGACGCCAACCGCGGCGCGGTGCCCAGCTACGGCGCCGACCCCGTCACCACCCGCCTGCGCG
>Ga0116228_10004538_pt1 | contig 12319 bp, 8 predicted proteins | sample S1TSphfallax_2_FD_89694 | JGI IMG/M metagenome (GOLD analysis project Ga0116228, IMG submission 89694) | Host-associated microbial communities from peat moss isolated from Minnesota, USA - S1T2_Fc - Sphagnum fallax MG | ecosystem: Host-associated > Plants > Peat moss > Unclassified | place: USA...
CGACACTTGAAGGCCTTGCCGTCGGCGATGTGCTGGAACTGCCGGGCAGTGCCGTGGATGCGGTTAGTTTTGGCACCAGCAGCGTCACCATCGTCACCAGCGCCGGGACCTTCGATTTCGCCGATGCCAGCTATATCAACAGCGTCAACAGTTATCTTGCTACCCATGATGCCGCGAGCGGCCTGGAAGACATCACGTTCACCGAAGTCACATGCTACGTGGCGGGCACGAAAATACTAACCTCACTTGGCGAGGTTCCGGTTGAATCGTTGCGGATTGGCGATGGTTTGCAGACGCTTCATGCGGGGATCCAAAAAATCAAATGGATCGGGACGCGCAGTTATCATGGGCGGTTTATTGCGGGGAACAGGGCGGCGTTGCCGGTGTGCATCAAGCGGGGCGCGATTGCGGATAATGTGCCGGCGCGGGATCTTTTTGTTTCGCCTGGCCATGCCATTTGTATCGATGGCGTGCTTATTCATGCGGCGCGGCTGGTGAACGGGGTTTCGGTGGTGCAGGCGGAATGTGTTGATATCGTAACGTATTATCATATCGAGATGGAAAACCACGAGATTATTTTTGCCGAGAATTGCGCGGCGGAAACGTTCCTGGGCGAAAACTTCCGGCGGCAGTTTCAGAATGCCGGCGAATTCGCGCAGCTTTATCCGGGCGAGGCGGCGCCGGAGATCGTGTGTTTGCCGCGTTTGGAGAGCGGGTTTCGGCTGTGGGCGATTCAACAGCGCATTGCGGCGCGGGCGGGGATGGATGTTGCGCCGTCGCTGGTGCGTGGGCCGTTGCGCGGATATGTGGATCAGGCCGGACCGCGAATGTGCTCGGGCTGGGTGCAGGATGTTTTGGCGCTGGAGGCGCCTGTTTGCCTCGATATTTTGGCCGATGGCCGGCGTATCGGGCGGGTTCTGGCGAATCTCTATCGCGCGGATTTGTATGAGGCGGGGTTGGGGAGCGGTTGCCACGCTTTTGAATTTTTGGTCCCGCCGGGGGTTGCCGGGCGGATTGAGGCGGTGCGGACGGCAGATGGGGCGGTGTTGGCGTGGAGTGAAGCGGCGGCAGCGCTGGCGGCGTAGCGGTTTGCAGCGGTGGGCTTTTGTCCAATCCTACGGGGGTTAGCCAAGCAGTGCCCGGACTGTGTCCGCATCGGCTGCAGCCAGGGCTTGGGCTGCGAGGTGGAGGCATTGCCGGGAACTTACGGCCCGAATCGCACGTTTGACGCGGGGGATGGCCGCGCCATGCATCGATAATTGCCTTATACCGAGGCCAATGAGCAGGGGGGCGGCTTCGGGGCGGCTGGCAAGCTCGCCGCACAAGGAAACCGGGATGCGCGCATTGTTGGCGGCGACACCGGTTTCGTAGATCAGGCGCAGGATAGTGGGCTCCAACGGGTCGTAGAGCTTGCTGCCGACCGGCAGGCTGCGGTCCGCCGCCAGTGTGTACATGGTGAGGTCGTTGGTGCCGATGGCAAAAAATTCGGCGTGCTTGGCGAGGTGTGCCGCGGCCAGGGCGGCGGCGGGGGTTTCGATCATGATGCCAAGCGGCGGGCGGGATTCCGAAACCCACACGCCGCGGCGTTTGAGGCGGCGCCAGACGCGGTCGTAGATTTCCCAGGCGGCGATGATTTCGGCCTGAAAGCCGACCATGGGGAGCATGACGCGCACCGGGCCGGCGGCGCTGGCGCGCAGAATGGCGGCGAGCTGAGTTTCGAACAGGTCGGGGTGGCGGAGCAAAAGACGAATGCCGCGCAGGCCGAGGGCGGGGTTGGCCTCGGCGGTGTCGGGGGTGTAGTCGGCGAGCGCCTCAACTTCCTTGTCCGACCCCCAGTCCAGCACGCGGATGGTCACCGGGTCGCCATCCATCGCCTGCACGATGTCCGTATAAATCTGCGTCTGGGTGTCCTCATCGGGCAGTTTTTCGCGGTTCATGAAAATGAACTCGCTGCGCATCAGGCCGATGCCGTGGGCGCCGGATTCGGCGATCATCGGCAGCTCGAAAGGCAGCTCCAGATTGGCCTGCAGGTCGATGGCCACATGGTCCGTGGTTTCGGCAGGGGCGCGCTGCAGCCGGGCGAGGGCGCGCAAATTTCGGCTCCTTGCGGCGAGCCGGGCCTGCGCGGCCATCAGACTTTTGGACGATGGGTGCAGGATGATTTCGCCGGCCTCGCCGTCGATGATCGCGAGCGTGCCGGGTGTCGCGGCTTCCAGCACGCCGGTCGCGCCCAGAATCGCCGGCAGGCCGAGCGCGCGCAGCATGACCGCCGTATGCCCATCCGCCCCGCCCTCGGCGGTGATGATGCCGGCGAAATTGGTGGGCTGGATCAGCGCCGCATCCGCCGGGCGCAAAAACTCGGCGGCCAGAATAGTGCCAGGGGCGAGGTCCGCAAAACTGCGGAAGGGCAAACGCGTGAGGTTGCGGATGATCCGGCGAGAAATTTCCCGCACTTCTTCGGCGCGGCGGGCCCTGCCCTCCTCATCCGAGCCGGTCAGGGCCAAAATCGCCTCGGCCTGGGCTTCGGCCTCCTCCATCACCGCGGCTTCGGGCGCCAGCAGACGGTCGCCGATGCGGGTGCGCACCCCGCGGATGAGGCGGGAATTGCCCAGCATGTGCAGATACGCGTCGATCAGGGGGGATATTTCGGTCTGGCTCTGCTCCGGCAGGCCGGAAAGCTTGGTTTTCAGCTTTATCAGCTGTTTTCGGGATTGCGAGACCGCATCCTCAAAACGCGCGGTTTCCGCCGCGATGTCGGCTGCCTGGATTTTTTTGCTGGAAAAGCTGAGTTTCGGCTCCAGCGCCTCGTAAATCGGGCCGATGCCGATCCCGGGCGAGACCGGGTGGCCGTAAAAACGTAGTTCGCGCTTGGGCGAAGGACGTCCCTCAGTCTGTCTCATGGAAGCCGGCCTCGATCAGCGCGGCGATCGCGTCCAGGGCTTCCTTGGCGTCGAAACCTTCGGCACTCAATCGCACGGTACTGCCAGGGGCTGCCCCCAGCATCATCAGCCCCATGATTGAGCGGGCGGAAACGGATTGTCCGTCTTTGGACACTTCAACCGAGGCGCTGAAACGCTCGGCCGTATTGACCAGCTTGGCGGCGGCGCGGGCGTGCAGGCCCCGCCGGTTGATGATGCCGACATCGCGGGTGATGACGGCGCTGTTATCGCTGCTCATATTTTTACGTTTACTCCGCGGCGCGGCTCGGTATTCCGTTGACGGCCGGCAGTGTATTCGCGGCAATCGGCGCGGGGTGCGCCGCCGGCGGCTGGTTTATTTCGTGGCCGGAGCAGATGTACTTGCGCCCCGCCGCTTCGGCGCATTGCACCGATTCAGCCAGGCCCTGGCTGCCGCGCACCTTGGCGAGCTTGACCAGCATGGGCAGGTTGACCCCGCCGATCACCTCGACATCCGGCTGGCTGAGCATGGACATGGCCAGGTTGCTGGGGGTGCCGCCGAACATGTCGGTGAGGAGAATCACCCCATCCCCGCTATTCACTTCCAGCATCCGGGCGGCGATCTCGGCGCGCTGGCCTTCCATCTCCGCGTCCGATTCGATGCACACCGTGGCGAGCGCGGTTTGCTTGCCCACCACATGTTCCATGGCGTCCCGCAACGCCACCGCGAGCGCGCCATGGGTGACCAGAACCATGCCGATCATGCTGCGCCACTCATGGTCTTGCCGCGATCTCCGTCAGTCCCACTTGCTTCAAACCTCACCCGCTCCCTATGGGTTACACCAATACGCCAGCCAGCCTGGCGCAACGTCGACGCCAGCGTCTCGATCATAAATACCGACCGATGCTGGCCACCGGTACAACCAATCGCGATTGTTGCATATTTTTTTCCTTCCTGCACGAAGCGCGGAAGCAGAAAATCGACCATACCCGTAATATGGGCGAGATAAGGGGCAAAATCAGGGTCGTTTTGCACATAGGTGGCAACTTCAGGATCAAGGCCGGTCAATGGGCGCAATTTGGGGTCGTAATGCGGGTTGCGCAGGAACCTGGCATCGAAGACGGTATCCGCCTCGCGGGGCAGGCCGAACGGGTAGCCGAAAGAAATCAGCGAAATCGCCATGCCCGGGGCGCCCGCGCCATAGCGGCTTTCAATGGCCATTCGCAACGCCGGCAGGGGCAAAACCGAGGTGTCGATGACCAGATCGGCCACGCGGCGGAGCGGTTCAGTCAACTGGCGTTCCAAGGCAATGCCATCCGCCAGTTTTTCGCCAGAGGCGAGCGGGTGGCGGCGCCGGCTTTCGCTATAGCGGCGGACCAGAAAATCGTCTTCCGCGATGGCATAGATGAGTTCGGGGCGCAGGGCAGAGTTTTGGCGCAGGCGGTCCAGGGTTTCCAGCACCAGCCCGGCATCAAAGCCGCGCGAGCGCGCATCCACCCCGATGGCGATGTTACGCTCGCCGCATTCGATCAGATTTTCCAGCGCGCTGAGGGGCGGATTGTCCATGGTCTCAAAACCAAGGTCTTCGAGGGCGCGCAGAATAGAACTTTTGCCGGCGCCGGAAAGCCCGGTGACGAGGACGACCGATTGCCGCCGCGCCTTCATGCGGCGAACGCGCCGGCGAGATTTTGGACCCGTCCGCAAGCTGCGTCGAGCGCCAAGGAGAGGCGTTCCGGAGCGGAATTTTGCGCGGGGTCAATGGTGACGAGGGGAAGGCCCAGGGTTTCGTGCCGTTCCGGTTCCGGCAGGCGGGTGGTTTGGATTCCGAGATTGACTGCAAGGCGCAGCCGGGCGGCGAAGGCAAAATTCATGCGAAACAGGCCGAGGCCGCGGACTTCCAGAATGCCGGCAAGGGCTGCGGGGGCGCTGGCAATGCCGTTTTTGACCTCCACTTGATCATCCGCGACCATCACCCAGCCACGGTCCAGCAGGCGGAGCAATAAATCGGACTTGCCGCTGCCGGGCGGGCCGAGGAGCAGGACGGCATCCGGACGATCCCCATAACCCGGCCGCGCGGCGCAAGAAGCGTGAAAGAGCATGTCCTGATTGTGGCAATATTTTGCCCCCGGCGAAAGCCCTGCCGGACGCGTCGTTTCGCGGCACTGCCCAGAATCGGGAAAACCCGTTCCAATACCTGCTACAGCCCCTCATCCCGTCGTCACCAGGCTTGACCGAGTGATCTACGCCTTACTGCAAGCGCATTTAGCACGATAGGCGACGCGTAATCAGCCATCTGTCTTTGGCGTCCGCAAAGCATATTGGTCCGGCAACACGGCACGCCAAAATGGCGGAACGCACTCTTACTTTCCGCGCAAGCTCACTCCGCCCACTTGACGCCCCGGCTTGCTGGCCGCCTGCCGCTCGCCTATCCGTCCCTCGCATGACCGAATTCGTCGTTGCCTTTCGTACCCATGTGTGGAATCGCCACGTCGCGGTGATGGCGGGGCGGCTTGCTAAAGCCGCCGGGGCGGCGCGGTTTGTGGTGCTGGCGGATGAAACCTTGGCCCCTTTGGCGACCGGGCCGTTCGAGACGATTGCACACACGGATGATTTTTCCGGCTTCGGTCTGCCGCAATTTCCGCGCCTGACGGTGCTTTGGTACAATGCGGATTATCCGCTGTACAAGCTGCGCCAGCAATTTCCCGCGGCTTCGCATTACGCCCTGGTGGAATACGACGTGGCTGTGAATATCAACCTGCATGACCTGCTCGCCCATGCGGCGGAACAGCGAACCGACCTGGTCGTGCATAATTTACAGCCATCCTCGCCGCACTGGATGTGGACCGAGACGGCGTTGAAACATTTTGCCCGGCCATTGCAGGCGTTCTTTCCGCTGCTCATCATCTCCGGCCGGGCGATTGACCATTTGCTGGCGCGGCGGTTGGCAATTTACCGGGACAAAACACCGCAGCTTCATGAGGATTGGCCGTTCTGCGAGACGTTCATCCCAAGTGCGATTGCCGAGATGCCGGATGCGCGGATCGAGGGGCTGGCCAGTCATGCCGATCTTGCATTGTACAGGATCACGCCGCCGCTGCATGTGGACGAGCCAGAGGTGACGGCGGCCGGAACGGTTTGCCATCCGGTGCTGGGAGGGGCGGCCTTTGCTGAAAAATTTCTGAAAAAGCGGAACCCGGAGGAGATTTTTGACCCCGATTCGGTGCTGCGCCGGCGGCTTGCCTGGTGCGCGCCGGAGGATTTTGTGGAAGCGCTGCTGCGCCGCGCCCGGTCCCACCAGCCGCCGGTGGCGGAAGACCGGTTGATGGCGCTGGCCGCCGAACTTAGCTGGCCCCGGGCATTTTTGGGCCGCAACCTGGCCCTCGGCCGCCCGGCGACACAATCCTCGGTCTGTGAATGGTCGCCCAAACCCACGCCAGAGGCGGATGCGCGGGGTGCGAATAATGGAGAGATCACCGGCGGGCCCGGATTTCACACAGGCTTCGAGGCGGAGCCCTGGTGGCAGGTGGATCTGGGTGAGGAAACAGCCGTGGCGCGGGTGGTGGTTTACAACCGCATGGCGTTTCGCGAACGATGCACGCGGATGACGGTATCCGGCTCCGCCGATGGGATGGATTGGGTTTTGCGCGGAGCGAAGCTGGATGGCGGCTTGTTCGGCGGGGTGGATGGGCGGCCGCATGTTTTCCGGTTCTCGCCCGCCTTCCCCGCCCGCTTCGTGCGGGTGGGGATGATCGGGACGGAATTTCTGCATTTTGACGAGGTGGAGGTTTACGGGCAGGACCCGTTGGCATGAGCCGAGGTTTGAATGCCTGACACGCCGATTCGAATTCTCATCGTCGTCCGCGCCGGGCGGGAGTCTTTGCACCATCTTTTCGCAAGCGAAAGCGGGGCTTTCGCGGACATCGCCGTGAGCACGTTTGAGGATGTGGATTGGTCCGGCCCGGCGATAAAATACACGCATTTCGCGCGCGGCGGGAAATTTCAGGGCATTTACGATTTCTTAACGAAAAACCAGCAACTTCTGGATGCTTATGATTATTTCTGGTGTTTTGAGGATGACCTGGAAATGCCACGGGAAACCTTGGCCGCGGTGCACGGATTGCTCACCCGGTTTAAGTTCATGCTTGCCGCACCAGGGCTGACTTTGGACAGTCATTTTTCCTGGACGATAACGGTGCGCAATGACCGGCTGCTGTTCCGGGGGACGAATTTTGTGGAGATCATGGCGCCGATCATGTCGCGCGCCTTCATGCGCCTCGCACTCCCGCATTTTGCCGAGAATTTCACGGGCTATGGCTATGAATGGCTGTGGCAGCGTCTGCTGGCGGAGTGCAATGGTTTCGCGGCGATATTGGATTGCGCGCCAATCCGGCATGTGCGGCCGCGCGGCGGCGGAATGCTGTACAAAAACCAGCCATCCGGCGGCAGCGACGGGCTGGATTTGCACAATTTTGTCCGGAAATTCGGCCTGCATCGCCAGGCGGCGTTTCGCAACCTTTTCGCCCTCACCCTCGGACCGGCGCCGCGTCTGCTCACCCGCAATGCGCTGACGCATGAGATGATGGCGGGTTACCGGCAAGCTTACCCGGAAGATTCAACAAAGGCGGCCTGGTGGGGGGAGCAGTTGATAAAGAACCACCGGCCGGTTGAGCAGCTGGAGGCATTGCGCGGGCTTGCCGGGTTTGACCGGATTGAGGCGGCAGCCGCGGTTGCCGAGGCCGAGGCCAAACGCCCGGTTGCGTTTTCGGGCCGCAACCTGGCGTTCGGGCAGAAGGCGACGCAATCCTCGGTTTGCGAATGGTCGCCCAAGCCCACGCCGGAAGCGGATGCGCGCGGCGCCAATAACGGGGACATCACCGGCGCGCCCGGATTTCACACAGGCTTCGAGGCGGAGCCATGGTGGCATGTGGATTTGGGCGCGCAGACCATGGTCGCGCTTGTGGTGGTTTATAACCGGATGGCGTTTCCCGAACGCTGCACGCGGATGACGGTTTCCGGCTCCGCCGATGGCGTGCATTGGGCTTTGCGCGGGGCCAAGCTGGACGGGGATTTGTTCGGGGGCGTGGATGGCCATCCCTACATATTCCGGTTTTCGCCCCCCTTCCCCGCCCGGTTTGTCCGCGTTGCGATGATCGGGGAGGGATTTTTGCATCTGGACGAAGTGGAGATTTACGGGCCGGACATTGCCCAAGAGCCTGGTTTCGGGCAGGAGCGCGTTGATTGAACGAGGTTTGGATGCACGATACGCCGCTTAAAATTCTCATCATCGTCCGCGCCGGACGCGACTCCCTGCACCCTCTGTTCGCCGGCGATTGCGGGCCTTATGCGGATATCGCGGTGAGCACATTTGAAGATGTGGATTGGTCCGGCCCCGGGGTAAAATTCACCCACTATGCGCGAGGGGGCAAATATCAGGGGGTCAGCGATTTTTTTGCGCAGAACCGCCAGGTTGTGGATGCGTATGATTATTTCTGGTTTTTTGAAGACGACCTGGAAATGAAGCCAGAAACCCTGGCGGCGGTGCATGGGCTGCTGACACGGTTCCGGTTCATGCTCGCGGCCCCGGCGCTGACGCCGGATAGTCATTTTTCCTGGACCATCGCGGTGCGCCATGCGGGGCTGCTGTTCCGCGGGACGGATTTTGTCGAGCAGATGGCGCCGATCATGTCCCGGGAATTTCTGCGCGCGGCCCTGCCGCATTTTGCCGAGAGTTACACAGGCTTTGGCTATGAATGGCTTTGGCAACGGCTGCTGCTTGAGCGCGGCGGCTTTGCGGCGATTCTGGATTCAACGCCCATCCGGCACGGGCGGCCTCTGGGGTCTGGCATGCTGTACAAGAACCGCCCGGAAGGCAGCAATAACGAACAGGAGATGCGGGATTTTATTAACAAATTTGGCCTGGATTCCAAGGTGGGTTTTGTAAACCGCTTTGCGCTGACCAACGAGGACGTGCCGCGGCTGTTGACCGGGGAGGCGCTGATCCGCGACATGACGGAGAGCTTTGTAAAAAACTACCCTGAGGATGCGGGCAAGGCAGATTGGTGCGTGAATGAATTGATGCATCGCTACCGGCCCCGTGACACGCTGGAAGATTTGAGGAAAATGCAAGGTTTCTCGCAGATAGAGGCGGCAACGGAACCGGAATTGATCGTCGCCTTCCGGACCCATGTCTGGAACGCGGATGTGGCGTATCTGGCGCGGCGGCTGCTGGGATTTTGCGTGGGTGCGCGCTTTGTTGTGCTGGTGGATGAAAGCAATGGCGTGCTGGATACCGCACCGTTCGAGAAAGTTGCGCATGACAGCGATTTTTCCGGCTTCGGGATGCCGAATTTTCCGGCGGGCCAGGTGCTTTGGTACAATGCGGATTATCCGCTTTACGTGCTGCGGCGGCAATTTCCAAACGCCGCATGCTTTGCGATGGTTGAATATGATGTTGCAATAAATGTCGATATCGCCGCGGTGATGCGTCGCGCCGTTGCGGAGAAAATCGACCTTATCGCGCATGAGCTGAAAGACCCGCCGCAATGGTGGACCTGGGAGGAATGGACGGGCAAGCATTTCGCCGCCCCCATCCGCCGGCTATTGCCGGTGTTGATCCTCTCCGGCCGCGGTGTAGATGCGCTTTATGAGCGCCGGCGGCGCTTTGCGGCGCAAAAATGGCCGGAGACGCCGGCGGATTGGGCGTATTGCGAGGTGTTCATTCCCTCGGCGATTGCGGAAATTCCAGAGTTCCGGATTGCCGATATCGATGAGCATGCAAAACTTTCGTACTACACGTTCAGATACCCACTGCATTTTCTGGACCCCTTGGCAAACACGCCGGGAAATATTTGCCACCCGGTACTCGGCAGCCCTGCGGTGATCCAGAAGCACATCGTGCAGGATGAGACGGAGGCGGAATTTGATGCCACGGTGAATGTGTTTGACCCCCAATCGCTGTTGCGGCGGCAATTAGCGCTGCTGAACCCGGCGGATTTCATGGGGCCGTTGACGGCGCGCATAAAATCCAAAAAATCGCCGGAATTGCTGGAACGGTTCGCGGAGCTGGCACGGGCGCAAAATTGGCCGGCCAATGCCATCACCGGCAATCTGGCACTCGGCAAGCCGGCGACGCAGTCATCCGTCAACCCTTGGTTTCAGGCCGCAACACCGGCGCTTGACGCGGCGATGGGCAATAACGGCAAACATGCCGGAACGTATGGTTTTCAGACGGCGTTTGAGACGGACCCGTGGTGGCAGGTTGACCTGCAAGGGGAATTTGCCATCGGCCGCATTGTGGTGTTCAACCGGCTTGATAATAAGGAGGCGTGCCGGCATTTTTCCGTCTCCAGCTCGACGGATAATCAAAACTGGCATCTGCGCGGCGTAAAGCTTGATGACGAGGTTTTTGGCGGCGCCGACGGTAAGCCGTATGCCTTCGTTTTCGAGCCAGCCTTCAACGCAAGATTCGTGCGCGTGCAGATGATCGGCGAGGGGCATCTGCACCTCGATGAGATCGAGGTTTATGAGGAGCAGGCCGCACCGGTGATTGAGCCCCCGCCCCCGCTCCCGCCATCACCGCCGCCGGTGCTTTTAGCGCCGGCCGTCGCGGCGCCAGCCGAGGAGGCCCCCCGCTACCACACCGCGGTGGTGGTGTGCGCGCGCTGGGAGACGGATTACATCGAGGAATGGCTGACCTATTACCAATGCATCGGCTATGAGCACGTGTATCTCTATTGCAACGATGACGATCCGGCCGAGCTCTATGAGAAAGTGCTGCCCTTCACCACCGGGCGTTTCCCGTTCGTCACCTTCACCCATTTCGAAGGCCAGGGCCTGCAATATGCGATGTATATGCACTTCATCGAGAATTTCGCGCGCGAAGTGAAATGGGTGAGTTTTCTGGATGTCGACGAATTTTTGCGCATCGCCGACGGCTCGACGATTGACAAGTTTTTGCTCCGGTTTGATGAGGATGCTAACTGCATCTTGTTCAACTGGCGGGTTTTCGGCACCAGCGGGCACAAGACCAACCCGCCCGGCAAGGTGCTGGAGAACTACACAAAATGCGCCGGGGACATAAATTCCTTCACGAAATTCATCGGCCACGCGGCCCTTCTGGTGGATGGCAAGCTGCAAATTCCGGATTTTGCGTTCGGCTTCTGGCATAGTTTGTTTGGGAAAGTTTACCGGCCGGTGAAAGTGGTTAACGTGCTGAATTCTACGGAGCGAAAGCAGAGATATGAAGGCGAGGAAGCCGAGCAGATTTTACAGACCGCCGTGGTGCATCATTATCTGCTGCGCTCGGAGGAAGCGGCCCGGCTGCGTGTCGCGCGCGGTACAAAAGGGGATTTTTCCGGCCAATCCATCTGGGATGCCAGCAAGCCCTGGGTTTCCGGCGGTTTGAATCTGTATAATGATGTGGAAGATTTAAGCCTCGCGAATTTCTGGAAGAATTTGGCGGCAAAAGGCCGGGATGGCGCCGCACAACCGGTGATGCGGCGCAAGCTTTTGAGCCGCGGCAAGCCTTGCACGCAGAGCACGATCAGCGAATGGTCCACTGGCGCCACGCTTGAAGAGGATGCCGGCGCCGCGGTGAACGGAAAAATTGACGGGACGCAGAAATTTCATACCCAGAAGGAAATAAACCCGTGGTGGCAGGTTGACCTGGAAGAGATCTGCTCCGTCACGCGGATCGTCATTTATAACGCGGCGTTCCATACCCGCGACAGGTTGCGGAATTTCGAGCTTTTGGCATCTGACAATGCAAGCGACTGGGGGGTGATTCATGTGAAGGCGGATGATGAGCCAGTCGGCAGCCTGCTCACCGGCCCATTCATCGTGGATTTTGCGCCGCCACTTTCTTTTCGCTATCTACGCATCATGATGCTGGGCGAGAATTTTTTCCACCTGGATCAGGTGGAAATTTATGGAGAGGCATTGCCCGAATGAAACCAATTCTCGTGGTCGGCGCCGGGTTTGCCGGCGCGGTACATGCGCGGGAGTTGGCGGAGGCCGGATACCAAGTCCATGTGATTGATAGCCGAACGCATATTGGCGGGAATGCGTATGATTACCGGGATGAAAACGGGATTCGCGTGCACGCCTACGGGCCGCATCTGTTTCACACGAAGAACCTCAAGGTCGTTGAGTGGATCAAGCAATTTGGCGCATTCGTGCCTTATGAACATAAGGTCCGGGCGCTGTTGCCAAGCGGCGCAAAAATACCGTTGCCGATTAATCTGGACACCGTGAATGCGGTATTCGGCACGGCGTATGAAACGGCCGAAGAGGTGCAGGCGCATTTGCATTCGGTGTCTCTGCCATTTGCGGAACCTGCAAATGCTGCGGAATATCTCTACGCAAATATCGGCCGCGCGCTGACGGATTTATTTTTCCGCCCTTATACCAAAAAAATGTGGGC
>Ga0116228_10004539_pt1 | contig 12318 bp, 4 predicted proteins | sample S1TSphfallax_2_FD_89694 | JGI IMG/M metagenome (GOLD analysis project Ga0116228, IMG submission 89694) | Host-associated microbial communities from peat moss isolated from Minnesota, USA - S1T2_Fc - Sphagnum fallax MG | ecosystem: Host-associated > Plants > Peat moss > Unclassified | place: USA...
AGCAGAGGAAAAGCTGGCTCCATTTTGCAAGGAATAGAGAAGACTGGAAGTTCACCAAATGTGGGTCAACAAAAGTGGGTTTTGTACAAATTAGCACAGCCCTTGATTCATTTTGGAGGTTTCGCATCAATTCTACAGGACTCAGAACCAGTGTATTTATTTATTTATTATTTATATTTTCATTTATAATTTTATCTTTCTAAATTTTTCTTTTTTCTTTTTTCAAATTTCTAAAGTTGCATCATATGCAAGCATAACAAGAGGGATTTAAGCACTAAATGGCAACCTATTTCTACTACCTATCCAAAAAGGTTGAAAAGAAAAAAATTTCCCTCTCTAAAATCCAAGTAGAAATGTAACAATATTTTTTCCCTTTAAAAAATATTGGTCGTTTTTTTCCCCAATAAAAAGATATATATTACAGGATATTATCATTGTTTTTTTTCATTTGTGCAAAAATTTTCCAAGAAAAAAGGGAGGGCCTTCTTAGAACCAAACCAAAGCCAATTTTAAAAAATTGAAAACCAGAACTATCTTCATTTTATAATCTTTTGAAGTCTTGAGTAATAAGAACTTGGTGGCCACTAATGTCATGTTCCTCTTCTACAACATATGCAACTCAATTTCATCCTTGGTCAATCCTAGTTGAAGGCCACCAATTTTGAAGTCAATCCATATAGACATCCATTGTCCATAACAAAATTGCCACTGCAATATTACTCTGAAGTCCGATCCATATCATATCAATTGCAAGCATGTAATTCAACAACTCCTATTTCATCATGCATTCTGAGAAAATCTCTAGTGTATTTGGAGGGCACATTATATCCGTCAATTTATTCATCAATTTCCCTTGTAAAAAATGGGGGGGATATTATGCCTACTCCTCAATAGTGGGAGGGTTCTTACACCTATAAGTAGGCATAATTTCCTTCCAGTTATCTAGGAGAGGCATAATAATCTTTTGTGACTAATTTTCACAAAACCAAAATCAGCACTTATTTAATTTCATGCCATGGCCTTGGCAAAAGTGGGGTTGAACTCAATTAGGAATATAAATTTTAATTGCAAAATGCATTGATGATTTTATTTTCCTTCAAATAGGGTTTTGTTTTGGGGTGGATTTTTCAAATGTTTGGTGTGAAATGACTAAGTTAGAAGCTTATATTCTCACCATGTGACCCAATTATGTTCCCATGCAACTTCTATCCCTCATTTTGATATTCTCATGTGTTCCAAATTTCTAGATTCATTGAAACCAATTTAGGTCGAACAACTTTAGATTCAATAAGTTTTCTTTTAATGATAGTTCCAAATTATAACTTGTTTTCCTCTGATTTGCACCAATTTTCATCCATTTTTTTTCAATTAAATTTAAATTCAATCACATTTGAATTCCATTCAATGTATTTGAACTAATTTTTAAAATATAAATTCAATTCAATTCAAGTTGCATGCAATGTCATTGAATGTGTTTATTCAAATCGAACTTACTTTTCACAAAATGAATTCAATTCAATTCATTTTTTCCATTAATTAATCATCATTGGTAGTGTGTAGAGCCCAAGTAGATATGTAGATAAAATATTTGAATTTGTAAAAAAATTCATCCTTCTCAATGAAAATTCCAAACTAAAATTTGTTTAACCAATTCCCAAATTAATAAGAGTAGAAAAAATCTTTTCAAAGGTTTTCTTTCCAACACCATAGTCACCAACAGATTTTCAATACCTTCTACATCATTTTACATCCCATTTCTCTTCATTTGAATTTGAAATCAATTTGGATCCAATTCAATTCAATGTACTTCAATTGTATTGAATTGAATTCAAGTTGTGCACACAATGTCATTCAATAATTTCATTTGAATGGAACTTAATTTTCACAAAATAATTTTTTTTTCCATTAGTTGATTGTCATTGGTAGTTTGTAACAATGCATAATCCCGGTAGATATATGGACAAAAGAGTTACATTTGTAAGCAATAATTGTGATGCTTGTGATTTTCATGAGTTTTAAAATTTGATCAATGTGTAATTTTAATAACAAGTTTGTTGAGAAAAGTATAAAATTAAGGGTTGATCATCCAAAAGCCTTTTCAACTACATCAAGTGCATTAAACATAGTTTTTACATCTATATATTAAGATAAATGTAATTTTTTTTTGTGACTTAATTGTTCCAAATAGTGACCGTTTGTTGTGCTTTTGGTATTGTTGGAAAGCCTTCAACAAGATTATCTGCATGGTTGTTGTTTCACAAATTTTGGACCAATGGAACAAAAGTTATTGAATCTAAAGTGATTTTTATCATTGGAAATTAATTAAAATTTATAATATTAAAATTTTAACCAATTAATGCCTCTTCATCATATTATTCCTTATGTTTGCCCTTTACCATCCCAAACTTTAACACTTGGGATTGACGATATTTGAGTTCATAATTGAAATTTGGGCCAACGGTTTTTTTCACAATTGTTTTTTTAATTGTTTTTTTTAAAAGTCTCAAAGATATCTCACTTTAGCTAGTGACAGAAGAGTCCACTAGTAGGAATAAGTTCATGGGTAGTAATTTAAAATTCTAAAAATTCACATATTTTTGTTTCCAAACCAATATACCTTTTTTTTTAAAAATTTAATGTCATCCAAATTATTGCTACATTCCCATTATTGCATTTAAAATTTTTTTTACCATATGGTTTTCAATAGTTCATCATTATTTATTTTATATTTCATAATTATATTTTGCAATTCATGTCCACGTGGTGTAGGTTGGGGAAGAGGTTATGTAGTTAAGCTTGAAAGAGGTTATTAAATTTTTTAACATAAGTAAAATGGACATGAAATGGCATATGGTTAGGGAAAGGAATGAGATAGTTAGAATCTAGGAAAAGGTAGGTTCATATAATAAATATAAATGTTTATATATATATATATATATAGGATGAAATCAATGACATAAATGAACCATAAAACATGGATGAAAGGTATCACATGGACAAAATTGGCCAAATGGTGAAATTACATTCATGGTAAAAACCATTGTTCACATCTATTTACTTATTTTCTGAATTTATCTAGAGTTTATGGTAATGTTTGAAATTAATTTCAAAGTTGCATTGGCATAATTTGCAATTACAAAGGGTTGTCTTACTAACAATGGAAAGGGTGCTAACACAATTTGTGAATTCATTTTGCAATGAATATAAAATTAAAAATTCTTTTGCTAATGGTCACCTTTACTCCCTTGTCCTAATAATCTCTTGTAATACATAGGTGAGGTCTTCCTTCCAAACAATAACCTTATAATATTTAATTGTCAATTGCCATAATTCCAAAAGTTATAATATAAGACACCTACATTTGGTTAATATGTCAACTCACATTTTTCTATCAATTAAAAAATGTCCATCTTCTTTTGTCTCTTGCTTTTTTTATGGGCTTATTAGCAAATCACCACACAAACATTGAGTGAATCTCTCAAGGTTGCATTATCACGCATATACCATGATTGTAGAGGATTTGATTTCAATATGTAGTACTTATGAGTTTCCTAAATAGTGATATAATCCATAATCCAAATCATGACTAGAGGTTTCAAGTTTATAGATTGCAAATGTTCAAAAACCCCTAGGGGCCTTTGCCTATATCTTAAGGTTGTTTTCTAACATTAGTTTGTGCTTGTAAAACTTGTCCAACCCCTCAAAAAGTTTATAGTTACAAAAGAAAACAAGGAAAATTGAATGTCATTGGACTACAATTCTTCAAGGAAAGGATTTGCAATATTGGGATGGGGGGAGAGTTAATGTTGGTCATGCTTGGAAAAAACATGACCAATAATGGTGTATTAAATTTGTAATAAACAAAAGCAACTAGTTCAAATGATGATGTTTGAGTTGAATTGTACTTTTATTATGCATGTGCATAATATGTAATATTTTACTAGAATGTGTGTACTTAAATCCCCATTTTAATAGCTTTTGTTTCTTGCCATAACAAATGGAGGATGTATTGAATATGCATAAGTCTCCACCAGCTCCATTACACTAACCTATTATGCTCCAATTATATTCCCCACTCAAATTCTACATCTTTCCACTATGTGATTCATGTGACATTTGTGTGTGTGACATGAGACATAAAAAGATATTAACATCATGAACTGTGATGTCAAAATGACTCTCTAACAAGATGTGTTTTTAACAATCCACAATGTTTTACAAATTCCTTTACAATAATAGATCCTTATTTCTAAATTCTCAATGGGAATATAAAAACCCATTAACACAAGTAGATATCAAACTTTACACCCCCCCCCCCCCCCCCCCCCCCGTTGATACTAATTTTTTACTCCCACAAAAAAAAAATAAAAAAAAAAAAAAAAAAAATTAAAAAAACACAAAAAAAAAAAAAAAAAAAAACAAAAAAAAAGTTAATATAATATAACCCCCCCCCCCCCCCCCCCCCCCCCCCGGGTATACATGTTGAACATTTTATGACACACCAATAATGGAAGGTTGCAAAAAAATTGTTGATATCACTACATCGACGTAATGTTGCAAACCATGAGAAAGGTGTTGAAAAGTGTTGAAAAACTATCTACTAATTGTTAGTGAAATGTTGATATGGGACATTTGACAACAAAAAATTTACGAGCATTTTTGTCAATAGTTTTACAACCTTTTGTCATTTTTTTACCACATTTTTATCAAAATGAAGTTTGCAAATAAGGTGAAAACCATTGTTCAATGTTATCATAGTACCTAGGCAACTTCGGCACAAATTATATTATTTTTACTTTTGCCAAATTTAAAAATAAAATATTGAATGTGAAAAATCTTGAAAATTCAATCAAGGTAGGCAACCACATTAAAACCCACAACCAATACAATGAAGTAGTGGAGCCTTTCATCAGTCTAACCAAAAGCACAGCAAAACCATTGAAAACACTAAGACTTTTATTGGATTTATTCTGATATGTTGAAATTTTCAAAATAAAAAACTCAACTACCAAATCAAAAGCTTCAAATTATATTAATTATTTGGCACATTAATGCCGAAGTTGCCAAGGTGCTACAGTACTATGTTGAAATTCTGATGCAAAACTGTTGTTATGCACAAAAGACGTAGTAGTGTCGAATCTCTATGACTCCCAGATGTGCACTATGACTAGAAAAAGTTGTACTCAAAATAAGTACAAAATGAACAACAAGGACTTTAGTAATAGATTGAAGTCTGCGATTGAGTACATAATGATGATATTCAATAATGTCATATCCACATGTATGTATAACTTTGATGCGCTTATAGCAATTAAGTCTATATATGCATGTTTATAACCACAATAGCGTAAGCTGGTTGTATGGTGTCGCATCCACTAGACCTTAATTACTACCGGTATTACACTTCACAAAATAGCACTACAACAATCCACGCTACATTTACCAGTAAACAATCACCGATTAAACTATTAGCGCCCTATTTACTGAGGAAGTAGTACAAAGTTTTCATCTATTTCGGACTTCCTCTGTAGCCTCCTGCCTAAAGCCATAGGCTTTACAATCAAATGAACGACAGCAGCATGCATTACAGGACCCAAATAACACCCAAAGTCAACCTTACAATCTGAAAGAATTCCTCTTTTTATGTGTCTCAATGACTCCTTTGATGTTTCCCCTTCATCGCAACTTATATCGTAGGATCCAGCTCCAGCAAGCGTATCTTCGAGCACCTGAAGATACCCCTTCCTATCCCCTATATTTTCCTCTTCCAATTCATCATCTCCCACTTCTGTCGGGCAGAAGTCAACAGGAATGAATCTGCTACACCCGCTGAATACGTTCCTAACACGTTCAATATCACTTTCTGAGAGTTCGATCTTGCAGTTTGTGATGACAACCGAAAAATTCCGTTCGGCTCCTCTGAAGATTGTTCTGAAAAAATTCCAAAGCTTCTCGTCATACACGTTTAGCCTGTTATACTTCATGACATACACAAAGTGAGAATACACCCCGCATATGTCCACAATGAATTTCTTCAGGATCTTAACAGCATCCGCGGTAGGAACAGTACCCTCCTTTGGTTCTCCAAATCCTGGAGTGTCCGTGACATGCCATCCTCTTCCCTCGCTGTTTATGATCCCTGAAGTTACCCCTCTTGCGCTAGAGCCGATCTCAAATCCAGATTCAGAAAGAAGCTCCCCATGAATTAACATCTGTGCAATTGTGGACTTTCCAGAGCCTGTCCTTCCAAATAAAATTACCCTCTCGCTTTTCCATGCGGGTCCAACATGAATGATCGTTTTCACATCGATATGCTCCAGACATTCGATGTGAGACTCGAGATGTTGTATCCAGATTTCATCACTAGGCTCTCCCGATAGCACCAACTTCCTGTAGGTAGTCGCTGCTTTACTTGGGAGATTCTGTTCAGCGACGAAGAGGACATACTTCTCCAATTTCTCAAAAAGGACACGTACTAGTTCAACCTCTGTTTCGAGGTCGCTGGGTTTTGTCTTTCCACCAGCATATACAAACTTCAATGCCGGAGCATTAATCCTCCTCAAAGCGTTCACAGAAATCCACTGCCTAGCAAAAATCATTCTCATGGTGTACATGTTTGTGTCTCCAACAAGAAGGTTGGTCGTGTCCTCTACAAGATCGAAGTATCTACTCTTCTGTAGGATATTGACAAATTTCTTCTTGTACGGATCATTACCGACTACCAGGATGACACTGTTATCCATCTGGTTTTCTCCGTAAATAAATCGGTAATAACTAATTCGGCCGTATTACGGTTCTGAAAATTTAAAACAGCTATTTTTTGCAACACTTTCAGCAGTAAGGTATGGTTCAACAAGGAATCCTACAACAGAAATATCTTTTAACCAAGCACTGTACTTTTGACTAATACGTATAGTCAAATGGATGCAAGTGGCCTAGTGGGTTTTGTGTAAAAGCAAGCTGAACTACGTGGACGGCCGGTGAGGAAAGTGTGATATTGTGTGCACAGGTTCACACGCTTTGTCAACAAAGAAAGTGTGACATTGGAGTCTTCGCGGAAGTCAGTCCCACCTTTCTCTGATAAACAGTATAATCGTAGTCTTAACCTGAACAATCTCCACCCAACAAACGTTCTTATCGCACTATTTCAATACGGATTGGTCTAGTCACTTCTCCTACGTCTAACAGTCCATAATGCAGTGTGAAGTAAACGAAAAAGTCACTCATTATTGCTGCACTGCTTCACCAAGATGCAGATTTGGGCAATCCTTGTCAAACGTTATTGTTGCACGCTTGCATGGATGCTCAATGGATCGCTTTCCCTGGAAAACATTATTATTGCATTACTCTGTAAAATTCATGTCTACGAAGATTTGGGTCCGAGTTCTCTACGCACTAGGCTCCCTACTATTTTATACAGAACTTAAACCCTAAGAGAATTCTGCTCAAGCTCTAATCACTCACTACGATTGTTATTAACCAAACTCCCACAACTTGTCCACTTCTTGCTACTAGTTACAGGTTTTCACGACCACAAACTTAGTTTTGACAACATTGCAGGATACATTGAGTTGAGGATGAAAGACGCTAGTGTGCGAGCCGCATACCTGCAACGTGTGGCACTTCAATGAATCTAAAAACATTATTGCCAAACTACGATAGCCAATAAAATGTAACTTAACTGACTGGCAAAGAATAGCACCTACCTGCACTACCTCTACAGAAAGTTACGGTGGCCTCTTTTGCGGAAATCTGCTGAAATCTGAGTAATTACACAAAATTCACTCCCTCTAATCCTAATATTGCTATCTGTTTTGGGGGACACAAGCTAGGTTTTTGCTTCACAAGACAAACTAAGTTCTACATAGGAGCTGGTGTGCTAGAGTTCAGACACACACCTGGAAATTCAGCACTTGGATAACGGATAGTCTTGTTTTAGCATTGAGCCAGCAAGCACTCTGAATATATGAGAGGAGATTTAATACAATAGCGTCGATTAAAACTCCAACCTTGACAGAATTCGCAAATGGCTGCTCCGTCCGAGTTTGAGTCAAGTGAAAAGTCGTCTGTCAGATTCGGCGTGTGTACGCTAGACCAGAAATGAACACCTTGATTGCACATAGAGAGCGCAGATTAAGAGAATGGATGTAAATGGTACTTACGCGTTAGTGCACAAGTGTATCATCAAAGAAAAGCAAGGCCGGTTAGAGTTTTCCGCAATAGTCACCTCAGACTTTTGCTCTGGCATACTTTATTGCTCAACTCCGTGCTATCCTGATTTTTTCTCCCGTCCTTATCTACTCGTACTCTGCTCAACCACACCGCGCATAAGCAACGAAAACTTAGGCTAGGTAGAGTTTTCCGCGATACCTCGAGCTCCCAAATTCCCATCTGGTACATTAAGGCAAGCTGCAGAACTCCATGCTTTTCTGACAATTATTGTTTTGGAGGCTCCCTCCGTATCTATCTCCTGGGCCCTGTCTCTGGCATACATTAATTGCACATTAATTGCCTTAGGTGCTTAGCACTCTCCCCTCGTTACCTACTCTCGTGACTGCTATCTACACCACGTGTCGGCACAAAGTCAGGCCATGTGCTGTTCACTTTTCTCCCATATCTACCTATATAGTCTGCCATTCACAACTGACTATTTTTGCTGACTATTTTTGCTATTGTCGGTCCCTACTCTCAAATGTGTTCGTCAAAGAATGTAGGACCATGATGCCTAGGCACTAGACCTGCAACTTCCTTGTGATCAGTGTTTCTTTTTGGGGCAGATTCTCACCAAATTTTTACCTCCAAAGATGTTTCTTCTACTCAGAATTGCGGGGAAGTTGGGCACTTTTTTCCCAATGTCTTAGACCCAAAATTGTTGAGACCCAGCCACCCAGGAAGCAAAAAAGACGGTGATTTCTACTCGAGCGCGGAGTCCAGCCTGAAGCTTGTAGGCTGTTTCGTGGAGTAGGAGTACGTTTAGCCTAAATTGCAAATAAGGTGTCACATGACGAAAAACTCTAGCAATAAATCATTTATCACATGTCCTAACGTCCTGGCCATCATCAAGGCCACCTCAAATCAACTAATGCTCACCTTGACCATGTCAATTGAGACGCTTGTGATGTGTGCACCAGATAACAGAATGCTGAAGCGATTCCATCTCAGAATGACTAGTGATCACATGTCCTGACTTCTCATGGCAATGTGGAATAAGTTATTGGCAGGTTGTACAACTGAACACCCCGTTACTGACCTTCATGTGTTATCTACGAAAATGTTCAAGCCTTGCATATATATGTGCGTCTGGAAACAAGTCTAGAATTTTGTGATCATGCTATAATCATAGCTTTGTCATGGGGATTAATGGTGATTAAGTTGAATTACTGAATACTATCACTTCAGAGTTTCAATTACCAACCCATCAGTACCTACTTTCAAACACTATTCAATCTGATTCCAATTTCTTATAAAATCATGTATGTGTTGGTATTAGACCTGCAACTTCCCTCGTATCAGTCCGTCTTTTGTCTTAAATAGACAATGGATGCAAGTAGGTAGTCCTTCATTGATGCATTGCACCCAATGTGTCATCAAAGATGAGTGAGGCATGTTAAAATACTCCACCATACTCACTAAGAACTTTCTTCATACTAAGCCTGCGACGCTCCGGGGCTCTGCCACTTGGGATGGAGGCTCATGCGGGACAAGCGATTCTACGACGAACGAGGGGGAGGTGAGCCACATGCAACGAGCACACACACCGAGCCCACACACCCGACTCATGCAACCACTCCCCCTTATAGTATTCTTTGCGACTCTCCACGTCGCCAGGGGATTTTTGGGGAGGGGTTCCGCTCCGCGAATATCAGGGGGGACCTTCTTTGAAAGCCCATGAACCTTTTCTTGCAATTTTCTTTTTTGTTTTCTAATGGTGAAGACAAATTGGGATACGGATTTAGACGTGCAACAGATCGCAAGGTTAAATGAGCATCTCCTAGTAGCTGATAGGATTCGGAAAGTTGGCCGTAACGCGCACCAAGGCAATGGCTTGTTGTGAAACAAGCAGTTAATCCCTAGCGGTGACGGCAGTGCCATAACTCTCCCTCCATGACGCGCTCCTAAGTTCCTTTAGACCCCACTTGAGGGTCGAGTTGCGAAAGTTGGAACTTAGGGGCCGTTCCCGACTTCCAACACTAAAGGGGGTGAGAGGGGCGTGCTAGAAGTTTCGAGATTAGACTAGGAAGAGGACAAGCTTTTCACCTACTCAAATCTGCATCAAAACCAACCCCAAGTTGGTTAGAACTCATTTTGCACCCTTTTGGTGTTGGGACAAGCCACGGGTTTACTCGGACTCACTTGACTCACCACGGCCCGGATTCGGGGGAAGCCACCACCTTCCCCCTTATAGTATTATTTGCGTCTCACTGCGGAGGCTACATCTGAATGGTTCTTTTTCCCAGGACTCCCAAGGGGGAGTCCTGAAACTATCCCGAGTTGGACTCCCGGGACTTTGGGAGCTTATATCTCCCGGCTCTGACCTCTGATTGAGATGATCTTTGAACCGAGGTTATAACTCTCCTCAAGAGCTTTCCAATGCCATGTCACACTTATCCTACAGACGTCGAAATCATATCGATTCTTGACTTTTAGTGGTTGGGAGTCAAACTGCCAGTTTGACTCCTGACCCTTCTTTTGCCCATAACTTTTGCCCATAATTCGAGCTGTGGATGTCCAAATGGCTCATGTGAGGCCATTTTGGACATCTACACTTTGAGATCTTTCCAATGACTTAAAAAGCGCACTAATGCGAAGAGATTTGACCCCTCAAATCGTCTTCTGAGTTTTCGAGAGTCCCGAAGGACTCTAAGTCTCCCACTTTTGGGAGTGGGACCCCCAAAACCTTATCTACTAAGGTTGAGGTTTTTCTTTTCTTATACCACCCTACCCCAAATGGTTAGTCTTCCTACCCCTTACTTACTTATATTTCTTTCATACCTACCCTTTCCTATTCACCTCCTAGGTCCATTCACAGTTGGGGTACCAAAAAAGGAAAAAAAAACTTTAGGACTTTTTAAAGTTACTTTTTATAAATAACATTTACATGAAACAAACTTAACTGAAAAAAATTGAATAGTCCAATATAAGATAACTTTCTTGGACATAAGATAACTCAAGAGGGCTTGATGATGGATGATCATAAGGTCAAGGCAATTTTGGATTGGGAGTCGCCCAAGTCGGTTCCTGCCTTGAGGTCCTTTTTAGGATTGGCCTCCTACTATCGCAAGTTCATCAAGAACTTTGCAAAGATAGCGGCGCCTTTGACAAATCTCTTGAAGAAGTCCGCCATCACTTATGAATGGGAAGAAGCATGCGACGAAACCTTTGGAACATTGAAGGGCATTTTGGTGAAGGCGCCGGTGTTGAAGTTGCCCGACTTTGACAAAGAGTTTGAGATTCATTCCGACGCTTCCGACTTTGCAATTGGATGAGTCCTAGTGCAAGAAGGAAGACCAGTGGCCTTCAAAAGCAAGAAATTGAATGAAACGGAGCGAAGGTGGCTAACACATGAGAAAGAGATGTGGGCGGTCATACATTGTCTCAAAACGTGGGGCCATTACATAGGCTCCAAAGATGTGGTAGTGTGGACCGACAATGTGACCTTGAAGTACTTCGCCACTCAACCCAAGTTGTCATCAAAATAATTAAGGTGGCAAGACACATTGGCTTTGTTCAATGTGAACATCCGACACAAGCCGGGAAAGGAGAACATAGTCCCCGATGCCTTGAGCCGAAAACACCAACTTAGAGTGGTGTATGTGGGAGAGTTGAAACTTCAAAAGGAAGTTAGACTAGCGAGCCGTCGGGATGCCTTTGCCAAGGAAATAAGGCAAAACATCCAAAATGGAGCCAAGTCCCATTTCCATTTGCGAAATGCATTGTTGTGGTACAAGCAAAATCAACTCTATGTGTCGGAAGGGAAGTTAAGGGACACACTTTTAAAGGAATGTCATGATGGACCTCTTGCGGGCCATGGTGGTGCAAAACGCACCACAACATTTCTAAAGAAGTCCTACTATTGGCCCAACTTGAAGGATTGTGCGGAGGAGTATGTGGAAACTTGTTTAAGTTGTCAACAAAATTGGACCCTCAACAAGAAGCAAGTGAGTTTGTTGCAACCTTTGCCAATTCCCGAAGGGCCGTGGGAAAGTGTGTCAATGGACTTTATGGTAAGTTTGCCCCCTTCAAAGGGGTTTGATGCCATCATGGTGGTGGTGGATCGATTTAGCAAAATGGCACACTTCATTCCCACAAAGGATGAAG
>Ga0116228_10004540_pt1 | contig 12317 bp, 11 predicted proteins | sample S1TSphfallax_2_FD_89694 | JGI IMG/M metagenome (GOLD analysis project Ga0116228, IMG submission 89694) | Host-associated microbial communities from peat moss isolated from Minnesota, USA - S1T2_Fc - Sphagnum fallax MG | ecosystem: Host-associated > Plants > Peat moss > Unclassified | place...
AAATTGTAACCCCATTAAAAAGTTCCCGGGATTAAAGAAATGTTCTAAAAGCAATTGAAATTGAACTAAAAAAAATTTGAGCAACACAAATATGTACTAAAAAGAGCATCCAATGTCAACAACTTCATGGAGGTAGATGCCTTTCTAGTTGTCAAACATGAACCTTAGGTCCAATTAGACAATAAATTAGATTTCATACAATAGTGTGTTCCTTCCATTTTAGATTAGCCGCAAATTCCACTAATTGTTTACTTCTAATTCTTGTGGTGGCTCTCACAAAAAGCTCGGTCACAAGAACCTTTTGTTATCCAAATTTGTGGAAACATTTGTTTCAAGCAAACACTTCTCGATCAACCTTCTTTAGGTAAGGTGGTATTAGTGTTGTAGAGTTGCTTTTGAAATCATATTTGGATGAGTTGGGTATTAAAGAAACGTGTATGAATTAGCATTTATCATTCTATATAGATTTCAATATTTTGTTTTCCCATCAACTTTAAAGTATTGGAAATTGCAATATGAAGGCAAAAAATATCAATTTGGATGTCAACCATTCTTTAAAATAAGCCCCATGAGAATGTTAAAGGGCTACAGTTTTTTTTTCTCAAGCCAAAAACAAAGCCAAGTCCACAAACAAATTATTATAATTGCACCCTACCAATTAGTATTGTCCTTCCATTGTGAAGAATTTCTACTTGAAAAATTGTTTAGTTTAAATGAATGCAATGATCATGAAACAAAATCAAAACCACAAATCTAATGCTACTCCAAAGGGCTTGGCATAACATAATTCCAACTAGCTATATTGTGATATAGATACTACCATACCATATTAGGTAGATAGGTTTGGCATTTTAATGCCAAATATTTAATTTACTTAATGTTCTCTTAAGATTCTGGCAGATTCATTAAAAATATATATTTTATAAAATATTTTTACTTGCTAAGTACACTGTAATAATAATTTAATATTTTTCCAAAAGCCAAGATTTTTTTTTTCCTTGTATTATTTAAGTGCCAAACCTGCTAAGTACTACTATGGTACCTAGTGTTTTTTTTTTTAAAAAAAAAAATCTGAATTAGGAGTAGGTGATAAGCATCCCAAGATAGATTTAGCATTTAGTAATGACAATTTTTTGAAAAATGTCCAAAGTTTTCGCCAATTAGCAACAAAATGATTTTTGAGTCAGCCACATTTGTTTTTTCTTGCTTGGATGAAGATTTCATAAGCTCTCTCTACATGGATGAAAAGAGGGCTAATCTTGATTCTCATGAAGGGATGTCTCTCATTGACTCAATGATTTGAGTCAGCCACATTTGTTTTTGTTGCTTGGATGAAGATTTCATAAGCTCTCTCTACATGGATGAAAAGAGGGTTAGGAAAAACACAACTCAAGGTGTAATTTGCATACCTTATTCCTCAATTGCTGAAAATTTTGACAAATCTCTAAAGAACTCTTTAATATGATTAGGGTTTTTCTTTTCTTTTCTTTTCTTTTCAATTTTTTGTCGTAAAATTTTTGGAAAAAAATTCGAAAATATTAGAGAAAATTAGCCAAATTGACACCAGGGAAAAAAAAAAAAAAAAATCCCAAAAAATCCCCCAAAATTCCCTTTTGTGCTGAAAAATGACAAAAATTGTCAGAAAAAATTTCACTCAATTGTAGTGTAGTATGAGCAATATCTATCCATTTAGGGATAATTGGGCAATCTTGGCATCATCACCAGCAAGTAGGTGGGTGGCTTGGTGGGTATAATAATAAGCATAATAATGCACCCTTCATCATTTGTAATACGGGGACATTTGACTTGCAATCTTTCTAAGGGGGGTGATTTTTTAAATAAAAAAAAAGTTCCTTCATTAGCCTTTTTTTTTTTACAAATAGTTTTAAATAAATAAATTATACATTAGCCACAAATCTGGCAATATATATATATATTTATGTATAATAAATGTACACAAATATGGCCATATAAATTATTCATTTTTAGCCACAAATATTTTGCTCTTTTTAGGATGCTAATGCAAGTTGAGCATAGGTACCTTGAGTGGCTCAATTGAAAACCCTCCAATTGATGACCCCAACAACCCTCATTTCTCCACACACTCCCTTCCCCCCTTAATAAGAAATTATTTGGGTGATACCCAAAAAAAAAAAAAAATTGGAAATCATCAACTTCAATGAATTTTCATTTTCATTTTCATTAGGGTATATAGAGGAATTGAACCATTTGGAATTTTTATTTTATTTTATTTTATTTTATTAATTTATTTTTCCATCTTTTGTCACAACATTGAATCATAACATTTGGATATGACAACAAAAAGCAAATGATTATCAACACCCAAAAAATCAACTGAACACATATTTTAGCCATTTTGGGGAAATAGTTTAGCCAAATTTAGCTATAAACAGGATATAAAAAGTTTAAAAACAAGTGTAAGCATCCTTCATATTTTTGGCTACAAGCTAAAACTCAACAGGGAAATCTGGCATTTTTACTATTAAAAAAAGATTGTCAACACCAAAAAAATCAAAAGAACACATATTTTAGCCATTTGGGGCTTGGGGGGGGGAAATAGCCAATTGGCTAAATTAAAAATAAAACGTCTCAGTCTGAAACCCAACGGAAAGGTCTTTCATTAGGTAACCACTGTAGTTAACTAGGGGACTGAACAAGTCTGTCCGCAGTTAATCACTCCAGGTTACCTAGCTATGGAATTTGGAACCCAATGGAATATGTTTTGCCCTGAGGTACTAACCGTGGTTAGCAAGGGAACTGAACCCCAATGAAAAAATAATTTTCTGTCCACTGTTCATTCATCCATCCATCCGTCCGTCCGTCCGTCCCTATTATTTAAGAAATATATAATATTAAGCAACATTTTTCTCCTTCTCAAACAAAATTGCAGCCGGATAAAAGGAGGGCCCAAAGGTCACCCTCATATTATGAGCAGGAATAATAATTAAATTTTTTTTTGGGGGCCATATTTAAACAAATAGGTTCTAAGCAATGTTTCCAAAATATAGCACAATTCCTAAACTTTTCGACCTTTCGTGTCTGACATGTAACCAAATTTGGCTAAAATCTCTGGTTGACGATAGCCAACAAATAACCAAATTTGGCAAAATTCTCTTGTGGATGATCGCCAAAAGAATCAAATTTGGCTAAATTCTCTTGTGGATGATAGCCAACAAATAACCAAATTTGGCTAAATTCTCTTGTGGACGATAGCCAACAAACTAGGTACCTTGGGTGAAGTGGCACCAAGGATGATACAATGATGAAAAAGCCCAAAATCCATTTAAATTATTTCACCCTGGACTTCGTAGCCAACCCATATAGGCCCTACCTCACAAATTTGAAAAAAAAAAAAAAAACCGAAATTGCCCCGGGGGGGCCCCGACCACAAACAAAGAAAAAAGAAAAAAAAAGGGGGCGTGGCGGGGGGGGGGGGGGGGGGTTGCACTTCTGGGAATTCAGGTCCAGGAGTCAACTACGATTGGTCCACAGCCCCCAAATAAAGACATTCCTGCGGAAACCCCTTTTGCAAAGAAAGAAAAAAATTATTTATTTATTCTTGTGGGGTTGGGGTGGGGGGCGCGCAGGCTCTCCATCGGGCACAATTTTTGTGCTCTTGATGCTGCTGCATCATTATTGCCTTGGTCGTTCACCAGGCAGGAGGTGCACACTAGGCTCGTGCTTCGTTTGTTTTCTCTCTCTCTCGCTCTCTCTCTCTCGCCACAACCAAACGCAAACGCAAAGAAAACAAGCAAGCAAAACACACACACACACGCACAGGAGAAATTACTTCTTTGCAAACCTTTGCACCTTGCAGCTCTTCAATTACCAAATCGCTCACTAAATTTCTCGGCGCTCTGTACTTACTTACCTCGCGTTTGAAAATGACTGCAAAGTTTTGGATAAGTCAACCAGAAGAAGTCTGAAGAACAACAACAACAAGAACGAGGCGAAGATTTTTGAAGTTGCCTTGCAAATCTTTCTTTCTTGGTTTTTTTTCCCTTTGGTGCGGGATTTGGATCTGACGAATGCGTGGCGTACGAGTCTTGCGTTCTTGACGACTCTCGAATCCTTTTTTCTTTTTTCTTTTTTGATGCTGCAAGATGCGTGAGCATGGATTTCGGCTTCCTTACCATCCGCTTCAGGTAAGTCGTCGATGGACATCATCATCATCGTCGCTTATTTTTTTGTTTTGTTTTTGGTTGTGATAGACCTGAATTTATATCACCAGATCTTGTCCTGGCATTAACGTCTCATTGCAACAGTTGTTTCCATTTCAGCATCGATCAATAGCTGAACCTGGAAATTTGAATTTCGTTAGCAGATCCGACAAGTTCTGAATCTGAAGCTCACTGATCTTTCTGATCACTTGAGGTTTCTCTAGACTAGAGGTTGAATTGCGATGGTGATAGACTCCGTCACGGCGCTTGTGCCGCAATTTTTAAAAAGAAGAAAAGATGTGAGGTCTGACTCTCTGTATATTGTAATGGCCGCGGTGTACTTGAGATCTGGAATTTCAGGGGCGACAGATCTGGTCAGTCTGCCTTTCTTGGCAAAGTGGAATTGTAGCTAAATCTCTATCATTAGAAAGCAGGGCGTCCTTTCTACTGGACTCCAGCAGCTTTCTCATCATTGTTGTGTAAAGAAACGCGGTCCAGAGAAGCTAGGAAAATTTCGTAACGAAGTTTTATAGATTGTACCGTCGCTAAGGATTTTTACAGGATATCTGTGCACAGCGTTGTGCACAGTTTCCATATTTCACAATTTGCAGAGTTTGGAACAAGACCACTTTGATCTACAGTTCCTACAACCAGCATTGGAAAATGAATAATCATAGTAGAACGTGATGTTTGAAACTAGAGAATCAGGAAAGCTTGGAATTCTTGACGGATCTGAAAGTCCGTGCCAAAATATTTCTGCCATGCGGGGCTGGAGGAGAGCATGTAGAACAGCGGAGCTTAGACAGAGAGAATAGCAGCCAGAAACGGGAGTCATGACAACGCCAGATTCAAAGGATTGCAACAGCTTTGTGACAATAGTACTATTTTCACAAGCAAACCAGCTTATGGGAACGTGATCATCTGCTAATAACAGTAGTATTTGGGAAGAAAGAGAGAGGCGATTGATCACTAGCAGATAAGAATCACTGCAATTTCAGATCAGGACTGATTGCTTAGTGGTTTGCAATGACGCTGTGGTGGTGGTAACAACCAGATGGTGGCAATGGCGGTTTTCTCAGCAATGGCCACGTCGTTCTTTGTATTCTTCGCTCCGTTTGCCGCGGGACGCAACAATGTGAAGTATGCTCTCGTAGCTATCTATTCTCTTCTCGTAAGTACTATTCGCTGCTGCCTTGGCAACAATGTTCCAAGTTCGAGTCCCATTATACCTTGGAAGTTTGCAGCTCAAGAAACCAGGAAATGCTCGAGAGAGATCGTGTTGTTCTCCAAAGAGAAGAAGATTGAAGGAAACGGACTGTGTGTTTGATGCTTGCTGTGCAGGCGATTGCTGTTTTTGTTCTCTATGTAATATGTACAGCATGTGATCCTGCCGATCCAGGAGTGCACGAGGCCAAGCTGTTAAGGAAGTTGGAAGCTGCATTGCCAAAACTGAACAGCCCGGTGTCGAAGAAGAATGATCAGGGCGGCCTAATTGAACAGGAATCGGCCGGGCAAGAAGAACCCATCAGAAGCTTAAGAGCCTGCCTGGCAGTAGCTGAAGTCGCCGAGGGAGAGGCGACTGGTGAGAAGAAGAATTGCTGCAACCCTAATTTCAAGGCAGCTTTGAAGGTTCTAAAATATTGTAGAGCCTGGAAGTTCCACGAAGCAGATGACAGCTTGAAGCCTGAAGAGCAGGAATGGTTCTATTGCAGGCTCTGTGATGCGAAGGTGAGCATTGTCTGCACTCAGACGGGCCCCAGTAATATTACATGTATGCTTATTGGGAGAACGACAATTGCCTTGAAGGGAGGAGTGCTGCTGAGAGAGGCAATTAGGTCTACATTGTGTTGGACTTTCACCAAGTGGTGGATCATTTGATCATGTGAAACAGATCTCAGGGTTTAGCAAACATTGCAGGCCTTGTGACAAGTGTGTGCTTGGATTTGATCATCACTGTCGGGTAGGTACAACTTTCAACATTCGTCAACATTCCAGGCCTTATATTTGATCTTGATTTCAGGAAAGTCTAGCAGGTACTAGTTTTCTTGAATAGTTGGTAACTAGAGATGTGCATTGTAAACGAAGTCTGATCACATATCAAGCTGGTGGAGTTGCTAACTCAGATCTTGCCATTGCAACTGCAGTGGATTAACAATTGCGTTGGCAAAAGAAACTACAAAGCATTTATGGCACTGGTTGTTATGTGCCTTCTCATGGTAAGGCCTCAAAATCCTCTGAACAAACAATGATATGCTCTTATGGGATCTCCTAAATTATGGGTTTGCATCATGTCCAGCAAGAAGACCTAAACATCAAACTCCTGCAATGTTGTGAAGTTTTTCACACTCTGATGGCATGATCTGATTGTTTGTTGAAATGTACAGCTTGTATTGCAGTGGGTGACTGGGATTGTCGTGCTAGAACGATATTTCTCCAATAAAAAGAGTTTTGACAAAGAGATTGTGGAGAAACTGGGGATCAGCTTTACTCCTGTAGCTTTTGCTGTGGTGGTGGTATGTGAAATGTCCTCTTGGGACACATTATTTCACTGTTCATGAGTGTCATTATATGGATCTAGAAACAGAATGGATCAATGTTGTACTGTTCAGGGTCCAGCAGATTGGCATAAATAACCTAGAAACTGCAGAGTACTGGATGGTGTGTTCTTCCTGGTTGTAAATTGTATTATGTATGATAGGACTGAAATGTTTTTCACAATTGATGCTTCTTGCAACAAATTGTGACTGGTGCAATCTAAATCTACACAGTGTTTGGGCTTTCATGATGCCACTACTTAAATGCTTAATGCGTCATAAATCGCTGTCCTCTTCAGATGCTTCTAGTCCAAGTTATGAATCTAGTGCAACACATGGGATGTTTGGAATCAGGTGCTATTAAGTACACTTGCGCTGCTGTCAACAGCACCCCTCACTCAACTATTCTGCTTCCATCTCATCCTTATTCACAAGGTGCGAGCCTTATCATGGCAGCTCATTTGGATCAAGATCAATCTTACAAAGCTATCATGGTAAATTTATAATAGTTCAATGCCATCCTTCATCTACGTGAAACTGGTATCATTATATAGAGAACCAAGTAGGGGTTCCAAGGGACTTGCAATTGCATTTTAAACCTTGTACCTTTGTGTGCAGGGGCTTACAACATATGAGTATATTGTAGCTGTAAGAGAACAAGATCTGGAAGGTCCAGCAGGTGATGATTTGACAACATCATCTCCTAGCTCAACTAGAACAGGGTTCCATGGTGCTCTGGTTTTGCAGCATGACTTGCTCTGCACACCACCCCAAGTGATTGAGGGACAGAATCAGGTACATTTTGTGTCTGCATCATAAATTGAATGGTGACAACAAAAGTTGCACATGGAGTACACACTTTTACATTGATCTTTTAATTTTTGCCTCTGATATATATTGATAGTCACTCTTTCCCATCTGCCTGATTCTTTGCCCTGTAGAATAAGTGGATTTAAAAGCATCTTCCACAATTGCAGGATGTCTTAGTATTGAGTGATTTGGAGATTGGAGGTAGGAGGGAGAGCAAAGGACATGTAAAATACCAACAGACACGGGTGCCAGTTGGAATCAACCCCTGGAGGCTGGCACATATAAGCACTGAGGATGCTGCAAGAGCAGCAGTCAATGCTCGACAGAACTCCCACATAATCTGGCCTGCTGGACCACAGCCTTCACTCAATACAGATACAGAAGGAAGTAGCCAGAGTACAAGTGGAGAAATCAAAGTCATTGGCAGTAAGCGCAGAAATCATTATCATCTCCCTCCTGAGAAGAACTGGGAATTGAACAGCACAAACCTTCCAACTGCTACAGCACATATTACTGGCCAATTTATACCAAAAGCTTCTGTTGTTGGAGAGCATGGTGCAGTGGCAGTGTCCCCACTTCCAGAGGACCCTCCACTGGAAGCAAGCAATTCTGATTGCTCTGGCTCTGAGGGCAGGCGGTCTAGGGTTTCCTATCCAGGAAGTTCACATAGTGGGAGTACCGCAATATCTGCAATTTTGAGCCCTTGTGCACATGGACGACTCTCCAATGCAACTACCTCCCATGGACAGGAAGCAAGGAACACATATTACTCTGGCTCTGAGGGCAGGCTGTCTAGGATTTCCTACCCAGGAAGCTCACACAGTGGGAGTCCAGCAATATCTGCACTTTCAGGCTCTTGTGCACATGAACGACCCTCCAATGTAAGTGTTGTCCTTGAACAGGATAAGGTGCAATTGTTGCACACTTCTTCTGCAAGTGATATCCTTCAGTCTCCAACTAGTGATGGATATGAGGCATCTTGTGGAGAGAGCAGTGATGACTATGGTTACCCAGCTTGCCTGCGGTTGAACCAACCATGGAGCAATCGCAGCCTCCAACCTGCCTTTCCTACACCCCTGGGAAATGCCCACAAATGGATGGGATGTCAAGAGGAAACTGTGAGACCATGGCCAAATTTGGATTCACGAAACTCAAAGGTTGATGCCAGAGCAACCGTTAGAGGTAATGTTCCTATCTCTGGCTTGTCAATTTCAGTACCTATCACCAGAATTCCTGCCACACAGTGTATGCAGGCAATTTAAATCTAAGTGCATGGCACTGTGTGGGTTGCATCAATGATGACAGGGCCTGGGACAGGAGTGCATAGGTTTCAGTCAAAAGAGTGAAGGACAATTCTTGAGAAATTGGCCGAAGTCACAAAATGGCAGGTCTCCAGCAAATCATTGTGGTTCTCTGCCACCACAATACATCCCAGCTTCCCAGAATGACTCTTTCAAGCTCTACTCACTTACACATGATGACATGGTAGGTGACAAATACACAATGAGAGATGCATTGTTTACAGTGGGTCATCAATTGAAACATCCAAAATGACCTAGGAGACATATCATTGCAATCACCCACAAGGTTGGAAACTCTCCCCTTCAACTGTAGATGTGTGATTGCCACCCCAGACAGTTAGTTGGCAATGGATTGTTGTTAGACCAGATCTAGTCTTGAGTAGCACTGGTTCAAAATCACACAAAGGATATCCTAGCTCTGGTTGTGTAGCTTTTTTACTTACCTCCTTGGGCTGCTGCTCTTTCATACTACAGATGCAGAGCACAAACCTATCCACCAACTAGAAGCTGATATCAGGAAGCCATATCTTCTCAGCACATCAGACTGAAAATAGAGTGCTACCGACAACTGGGAAGATGGTAGCCAAATGTGGTACAGTGCCCATCACCAGTGCAAAAGTGAAGCTTCTTAAATCCATACATCTTTGTAGAACAATAGGAGTATACTGCCATCTCCTATCTCTCTTCCCCTCTTTCAACTTGGTCACTAGAGTTTTTGAGGTAGCCAAGAATGATCAAATACTATACTGCAAATGTGGTCAGCGGAGACATGTTGGCAGCACATACTTGGCAGCATTCTTTCATCTGCAACTTCTTCTCAAGCAACTTCACCAGATTTCCATTTGCCTGCAAGGAGATCCCATTAACTGAAGGTGAGGGGAGTTGGATTCACCCATGAACAATCATGCATGCAAGCTTCTTGTCAAAAGCCTTCAGGAATTACATCAAGTGTTGCTGCAGAATGGAACTAACAGACCAGAGGCAGTTGTGTGGGGGCAAATCATACATAACTACACAGCAGCACCAGGTAACTTCACTTCTTCTGTATAAGCAATTCTACACACAAAACTCTACCGCTGTTATATCCACCAAAGGAATCAAGCAGAAACATGAACTTTCTTTTTTGGGCAAGAGAAAGGAAGGCAATTTTGTCTATTGCTCTGTTGCTTGTAGTCATATGTGAAAGGGGTGTTCTACCACCTGTTCTTAGAGCTCTGTTCCTGCAAAAGCAGCAGACTAAAAAATGGTGGTGAATATGCCTCTCCGAATGTAACAAAATCTGGTACTCAAAATCGTTTGGTGTTTCATGGTTCAAAGTCCACAAAGCTCTGTGTACCAAAGACGGACTTAGAAACTAGTTTCTTACTACATCTAAAGAAACACAATTTTAAATACATATCTGAAGTCCTCATTAGTATTTCAGGAAGGATGTAACGATTGTTGCTAAGTGCCTTTGAGGTTCTTTGATATTTGTTTTGGAGCCTCTGGTAATAGTTAGTTTCTTCAGTCTGTAAAAATGTATGTCCTGCTTCTTCAAAGAGCTTCCCGAAGCAAAAGTCTATCTACAGAAAATGCATATTTTTTAACACAAATCTTGGCAATTCTAGGAGAGTTTCAAATGCTAATAAGAACTCCAATCTGCCACACCAACCCCAATATCTTTGATTCCCACTCTGAGTTTCCAAATGCAAAATTAAACTCAAATCCTTCACACCCTAATACCTTCTTTCCATTCCCAGTCTCTGAGTTTCCAAATGCAATAATAAAAAACACTAAAATCTTCCACACCCCCACAATATGTTCGATTCTTTCTTCCCAGTCTCTCTGAATTTCACATGATCCAAAAAAAAAAACTCAAATCCTGCACACCCAATATCTTAGATTGATTCCCCAGTCTCTTTGTACAGAGTTTCAAATTTCTTTAAGAATAGATCCAAAAAAAGAAGTTCAACTCCTCCTCCACAACCCAATATGTTCGATGTCCAATTAGAACCAAAAAAAATTGGGTTGAGATCCACCGAAGTGGGAAGCCTTAACCTCATGTGTGAAAGCCCGAAGGCTTTTCCCGTCCTTGTCAAGGGAGATGCTAACCTTCTCTCGGCTCAACGAACACAGAGAAGCACTTCACGTTAGGTTATATATAGAGCATTTATTTTTTCGCTCCAAAACGTATGGGAGATATAGAAGCTTTAGTAGAGTAGAATAGAGTAGATTGCTTTGTTGGTGTCATTGCTTTTCGAGATCTGTTGGTGCCATGAAACCGTCTAGCAGAGAACAAAGCAATCTAATCTCTACTCCTGTACTAGGTAGTCATTAATGAAACTCCTCTAATTTGCTTGGAGAAGACTGAGTTGAGTGATCATCAAATCGAGCTGTGTTCCATCCCAGGGGTGATGGCTTGCTGGTATAGCCCATTTGGGACCAGGCTGGGACCTCGAGAAAAGGTCCTAGGTTTCAAACCCAGTGGTGTGCAGGTGAAATTCCTGCTGGCCCCCTCTTGTGCCAATGAGCTTGACTTGGGGGTGCCCAACAGCTTGTTAGGTCAGGTCTGCTGTTGTTGTGCTTACAAACAAAATTGAAAAAATTAAATCTAGCTATGTTTGATTTGATCAGATGGTGAATATGACTGGATGAATCTGAGGGAAAAACATTTAGTGTTAATTTTTTTGTTGTCCAATTTGGTGTTGGGTAACAAGTCAGGCAATCTGGTTTACAAATGTAGTAGGCTTATTAGCAAAGAGCATTTAGGGTTTCATGCAGTTCATCTGTTTTGCTGGACATTGTAAATTGGGTTTGGACAAAACACTAGGTGTTTGTTTCTGTGCTTGTTTGATTTTCAGAACAGAAAACAGTTGGGAAAATGGGGACAGTGTCTCCACTAGAGGCAGTGTTCTCCAATTTGCATGACTTAATGGGGGGGGAGGGGGGCAACCCAAGTGGTATGCAAAACTCAAAGTGTGTTCAAAACCTAAGTGTGTGCATAAGGGAAGACATCACAACATTACTCAAGAAAGGAATGACATCAAAGTTTATCATCCAATTCCTGCTGCAAGGACCACTGTGTAACTGGAGAATGAGGTCATCTCTTCTGTGTTGATTCAATCCATGGTGTTTGTTTAATGATCACATCACCCTGCAAAATGATCATCAGATCATGTGCCAAAATCTTCTTATTATATATATCCATCTATGAAGGAAGGTAGTCTGTTTTGTTTTGTTTTGTTTTGTAGTTATGAGATCCACCGAACCAGGATGCTTCAGATCGTGTTCTTGGTGTCTTTGGAAAGCTCTTGACAAGGAGGGGGTGCATGGGCTTGGTTCCATGGCGTTTTGGACTTGCGGTGCAAAAGTTCTTGAATATTGAATGATTTCTTCACTGAAAATTAAATTGAATTGTAGCTGAAAATTTCGGAGGAATTGGAATGTGGCTTTGGTGTTGTTGGAAAGATCTTGATGAGCAGGATTTAATGGAATTTCAGATGGTGGGAGAT
>Ga0116228_10004542_pt1 | contig 12308 bp, 14 predicted proteins | sample S1TSphfallax_2_FD_89694 | JGI IMG/M metagenome (GOLD analysis project Ga0116228, IMG submission 89694) | Host-associated microbial communities from peat moss isolated from Minnesota, USA - S1T2_Fc - Sphagnum fallax MG | ecosystem: Host-associated > Plants > Peat moss > Unclassified | place...
ACACCACCCTTAGATACTTACAATGAAAAAACTATATAGTTTCAAGTTCACCAACTCCTACTAAACTTAGACAACGGTGCAACTAATAGATAGGCTTGACGGTGCAACTAATTGATCAGGCTTGACGGTGCAACTAATTGATCAGCTTGACGGTGCAACTAATTGATAAGGCTTCACACACAACAAAAAATGTCTCATCATTCCCAAAGTTTCACCATTGTAAGTAAAGTTATCAGGGATGGACTGTTGAAGTCAGATTCTTATTTTCATGGAGTTATCAACAAGTGTGATCCAGATAACAACTGGAATCACATTAATAGTAGCAAATTCTCACTGCAGGTTATGTTTGCCTTGTAGTCTAAAAGAGGGGGTTTCTCACCATCAGATATGCTTGGAATTGTACATAATGGATAGAGTAAAAAGCTATGATATCTGAATCTAACCACATACATAACCTTCTCGATTCATGACTCAGTTTTTGCCTGCCGCCCTATTGCTCAAGGTGTTTTCAAGTGGTGATGGCATCCATCAAAAAAGGCCATTTACATTGATTGGGGACTGGGCTTTCCAAGCTGACAACTTTAGCATCATTTCAATGTTTTTAGTTTGTGTGAGAATACAATGGCAAAGCAAAAAAAGACTTTCTGCACATCTTGCATGTCATGTTTTGTGTGAATGACTTGATTTTCAACAAGGTCTCATGCAGTGTAGATTATAAGTCCACTTGAATGTGTAGCGATAATCCTTTGGAACTATAAGATACTCACAATTTCTCTCCCTGAGCAATCATATCAGTGTGATCGATCATCTCTGCTTCGAATGCCAATGTGCCAAACTACTTGCGGTTTGTCTGTGGCTGAGGTACTATGCAAGTGAAAATTTCCAGAATGCACCATGCTTCTGAATGTCGATCAAAACTGGTTGTGATCAATTTCTTCATGTACATCACTCTGCCTAAGTCATCTCCTTTTGGTTCCATTGAGTATTTTTCTTGCATACTCCATCAAATATACTTCATCTTTCTGGCTATTTGGTTCCAGCCAAATGAATGTTCCTTGCCAATTAAATCAGTTTCATCCCTGACACTCTTGTCAATTCATAAGTACCTGAACATCAGCTAGACTTTTGATTTCTTCAAGTTGAAGTCAAACATTCCATCTGCAGACACAAATGAAAGTGAGTGGATGGCAAAGTTTCCCATATAGCTTCTTAGTGTTTCTCTATGTGTTCTGACAAACTTAGCAAGCACCACCATTGCAGTAGCATAAGAATTGCTAGATCCATCTCTGCTAGAGCATTTCATGATGTACTGTAATTGTATATCTCATATGTGGACTATGTATACAATGTAGGATCTAGGGCTTAAGTAAATACCTCTGTCAGAATTTGCTTCTCATGATTTAGTTTCACATCTGAACTTTCTCCTCCTCTCCAGCAAGTGAGTGGAACACTCTTTCCCTCTACATTGCATAATATGCTTCAAGGATTGTAAAATGTCTTCAAAGGTGTCAAAGGTGTCTCAATATATCTCTATGATTGCACTGCAATCAAGTCTCCCCTCTTCTCCGACTGATGTCCAACAGCTGAATGGTGACTCACATTCACATGTACATTGCCAGCTTCCAAGTGAATATTTGTTCTTTGATGACAGTCTTTTCCTGAGCTACCTAAGTCCTGTGTTTTCTCAATTGTGAGATGGCTGTTCAAGCCAGATTCATGAGCAGCACCTTGCCTATACTTTTCAATGAAACTGAACTTGTGACTACCTTGTAGTTGATGAGACTTTTCATTCTCAATCTCTTCAAGAAACTGTTCAGAAAAAGTCCACCTTTGTTTTGTAGGGTTCTCTCCTTGTTCTGATGCACTGGATGGCTCTTCATCTGTTCCTGCTCTCTCTTGTTGCAATGTGAGGGTCTTGCCTACATCAAAAGACTCAGTTCTTCTTGTTAGAATTGCATCAAGTTTGCATTGGTCACCTACTCTTATCCCTCTTCTATCAATAGCTTGTGCCACTGATGCTGCATTTCCTACATTCAAGCCCATGGGTGGCGGTGGTGGTGGCGGTGGTGGCGGTTGTAATTGCTTGTTTCCATTGCTTGTCCTTGATTGGGATGCATGGTCACCACCACTTCTGCAAATAGAGGAAGAAGAATTGGTGCAAGAAATGTGGTCATGATGATGATCCTTGCAGTTTCTGCTGGAAGTGGACGAGTAATGTCTTCCTCCATGGTCTCCAGTATGACCAGAAGGAGCCGGGCTTGAATCTTTGATCTTTTGCACTGGACTTGTTTGTGATTTACAGCAAGCCAGCATTCGAAAGACCTTGACAAGCTCCACACCAAGAGCACCACACTTGCTGTCTGCCATAGCTGCTCCAGATATTGCAGACTGCAATCCCAGCATGATCTGCACAATTTTCTTGTCCAACAGACTGTCCAAAACCACAAGCATCTCAAATGTAAGACTAACAGCCTGTTTGTTTGTTGACAAGGGAGGTCACCACTTATATCTCTACAAAAATATATCCATCCGTCAGCTGAAAGAAGGAAGGCATATATGTTCCAATGTAGAAGATTCACTACCGAGCTGTTTGTAAATTCTTCATAATTGAGTATATGGTATCAACTCTTATCATATCTGAAGCTGTATTTGAACTTATTCTTTGATTGGATGGCATTGTAGGATACAAAGATCATACCGGAAATTTGAAAAGGTTGCAGATGCCACATGCTCAATCCGGCTCTCTAGTATAACAACTTTGGAATCAAATTTGGACTCTGTTATAGAAAGATCTGTGCTTGCTACTGACACATCATTGTGCTTCTCTGATGCCAAAAATTCCACTTGTCTGCAATGTAATTATTATTTGTCATTCACTTTTGTGTTTGTTAGCAGAGGAATGAACTGCAAACGCTAACAGTTCACATTGATGATGATGAAAGCACTGATGCTTCAGATGGTGGTAGTGGTGAGGTGCATGGTGATATGAGAAAAAAAGATGTTGTCATTGTCTTGGAAGTTGAGGATTTTCAAGGAAATGCAGAGTTGTAGATGGGGCAAAGTTGTAGACCTTTGCAAAGCCTCAACAGTTTGGCTCAAGTTTCCCACAGATTCCACATTGCTGTCTTTGGTTTCATTTGCAGGAATTTCATTAGCATGCTTCAAATCAACACTAGAGCTCCAGTTGGTGCACCCCACAACCATCTCAAGCCTGTTCATGCGATTTGACAAAACTTCTTGTGCCTGCACAAATCAGAGGTGATCAATTGAATCTCAACAGGTTGTAGCAAAGATTGAAGGACACAAAAGGTTGATTCAACAAGGAGATCAACAAAATCATCGAGCATTGTAACAAATATTTGCAACAAAATAGGTACTTAAAGACTACCTGGCAATGAGCAAGGTTATCATTCTCAACCTGCTCAAGAATGTTGTGGAGCTCTGGTCCAAATTGTGCTAAGACAGAGCTTGCCATCAAATCTTTGAGCCCTTGCACCTTCAACTCTGCAACCTGTGTCATCTGCTGCATGAGGTTTTCATCACAGTAGATTGCTCGGATGTTCTTATCAGTTTGCTCCAATTTAAAAGAGAGTTCGCTGATGATACATGCAGCTGCTTCGTACTTTGGAAACCAAATGGCAGCCGTATTTGCAAGCTCACAAGTGCTGGTACGCACTTCATCACATGAATGAACCAAGTCAATCTGCATGTCTTCCAACTTCTTGATTCTCCTCACAATGTCTGATTGATCAACCACTGAATCATTTATACTTTTCTCCAGCATGTGCATCACCTTCAAGAAGCAAGTTTTGATGAGCATTCAACTTATCTTTAATCTCAAACTTTATGCAAACTGTCTGGATATGAAGTGATGATGATCTACAAACTAAATCAGAAAATATCTTTGTATTGTGATGTCTTAGATTTCTTAGATGAGAAAGAACCAGTGCTGACCTGATTGAGCTGGTTGAGCTCAACCTTCCATTCTCTCTCTTGCCGTTCAAGCTCTTGCTGCATAGCAATCAGGTGCTGCTTCTTCTCTATATTCAGATGATTTTGTGATTCTTGTATTTGTTCCACTGTTTGTGAGAGAGTGTTGAGGCTGTCCTCCATCTGTATGTCCTCCATTTTGTTACAAATTTTAGAAAAGCTTGCAATTTTAAAGTGTGCAGAACATCTTTCATTTCTTGGCATAGATGGTGATGGTTTTTTACCTTGGAGATGTTGCAAGACTTCTTGTGCTCATGGATTTGATGACTTGCAGTCATCAGATTAGGACCTGCAAGAGATTGTTGCATGAGTGTGGAAGACAATTGGCTCTTTACTTCCTGAAGATTATGGCTGATTTCTTTGGCTTTGGCAACCTCCGCATTCATTGCCAATTGCCAGCCAGCAATGGCAAGCTCAAGTTCATTGCTGAAGCGGTTTCTGGCTTCCTGGCTGTGTTGTATTGCCAATTGTCTCTCACACACCATGCCATCCTTCTCTCTCTCCAAATGCTCCTGCACACATCATCAGTGTTGCACACATGATCTTCTTTCTTACAGTTACTCAAGGATGGTTTTCTTCAGATGATTCAAGTGATAAAAATTCATGTGATGAAGATGAATGGTACCTGCAGCTGCAAACTCAGCCTCTGAGCTTTTGCCATTTCTGAGTTGAAGGAGCCAAGAATGTCAGCCAATACTTGTCCAGCCTGATTTGCAGATGCAGCAGCCTCTGATGCAGCAAGTGACGCCACATGTTTTTCTTTGTGAACAACAGACATTGCAGTCATGATCTTTGAGCTCTCTCTCTCTAGAAACTGTTGCAACTTGTGGTTTTTGTTTTGTGCTTCTGCAATAGCAATCTGTGAGCTTTCTTTCACCTTGGCAAGCTCCTTGCTCACTTTGATGGCCTCAGCAGCAGCAGCTGCTGCCATGTCTCTCTCAATTGCCAGATTCTCCTGGATCACAATAGTGCAAGTGTGGTTTCACAATCAGAAGGCATGTACTTTGTACCCATAATTCTAATAAATCAATAAATGGAACACCTTTAATCTGAGGAACATAATCATGTGGAATCCAACCTGCAGCTGCAGGCTGTTCGAACGTGCATTTGCCATTTCAATACTGAAAGATCCAAGCATTTCATTAAGGATGTTGCTTGCTTTTCTTGATGACATAGTGGCTTCTGCAGCTGCCATTGCTGCCACTTCCTTATGTTTTTCTACAACTGACAAAGCTCTTGCCAGATCATCTAGACCTTCCTGTTCATCACCAACAACCAAACTATTCTATTTGACATAAGAATAAATTATGTGATGGATGCAAATTTCACAATCTTGAGCAATCATCATCAGGTCATGGTTTTATGGGATGACGCACAAGAGAAAATCCAAAGAGTTTGACAAGGGGTTTTGTTGTTGTTGTGTACCTCTGCAACACCTAGTTCAGTCTTCAAGTCTTTCACTTCTTCCTTGATCGAATGTGTCATTGCCAACATTTTCTCTTGTGAATTTTTCAAGCACTTCTGCACCTCTGCTTTGACCATGCTTATCATTTCACATCTGTTGTTGGTGCAGGCTTCTTTCAGTTGGCAATGAATGGATCCACTCTCCCTCTCAAGTGTCTGTTGAAGAATGTGTCGTTCTGTCTCCACTATTTCTGCCATCTCACTTCTCATAATATCCATGAGATTGTCCAAAAGCACCTGAAACATCCCGCCAAACTTGCAGGAAAAAAAAATCAGATCTCAAGAAGTGTGTGGATCAGTATCATGAATAGACTATTGAGGGCTTAAATCCTTCTTCTTCTTGCATTGTCCAGGTTTAAGCTGAAAAGGGAAGTATGTGATGCAACTTACTTGTGGTGGAACAGATGATCCAAGTTCCTCTCTTGAGGAATCCTTCTCTAGGTGCTCATGCTCCTGAAATTGTTTCCATTGCTCTTCCAGTTTGTCTATGTGATCATGGCAACTAAGCTTCACATTGAATAGATCAGCATGAACCTCCTCCAATCCTCCTAGATAGAGGTGTGAAAGACTCTCAACTTTCTCCATTCTTTGAAGTCTCTCCTGGACACTGACTACATGTGACGTGCCTCTTTCCCTCTCCAGTTCTTCAGTGTCCTCTTGCATCTTTTCTGCAAGCTTTCTTACATTCTCAAGTTCCATCTGAGAAGAGCAAACGAGATTTCAATCACACAGCCAAAAAATTACTCATTCTCTGCATCCCCTCTGCAAAATACATGATCAGGTTGCAGGTTTAGACTCTACATCCAGGAGTGCAATTCACAAGGATGTAATAGCAATGTGAGCTGCATGCATCCTTACCTTCACTGCCTTTTCAACTTTCTTGAAATCTTTTACGTCAAGCTTCAAATCAGTGCCTTCATATTTGAGCTTCTCCACTGCCTGCCATAAATTTTCCCTCTCTAATTCAGACTTCATCTGCAGGGCAGATCACCTTTCACATGCAATGGATCTGATCATGCAATCCAGCCAAAGCTTTGGCATTTGCATCAGAACAAGGGTATGGTTGTGTAGAAGTGAGATTGGTCATGAGCAGACCTACCTGATTGTCATTGCCTTTGAACAATTGCAGCTGCCTGCGCAGAAATCCATTTTCTGATTTGAGAATGTCTTGCTCACGGTTAGCATTCTCCTTTGCTATCTTGGCAACTTTGGTCAGGTGATTCACATGTTCTTGCAAATGGTCTCTGCCTTTAGTCAGAGATTCTACCTCAGTCCACAAAAGGCGCATGTTGCTCTTCATCTCAGACATGACAATGTCCTTCTTGCTCAGTCTTTTCTCTATCCTCTCGTCCACCAGTGCCTCTACCTGATGACTTATGAATCAGTTTAACCTAAGCTAGACTGCATTCTAGAAACATGATTCTACATACTGCAAAACATCAGATTCCTGTCTGTAGAGCCCACCCAGAGACTTGATGCCTTGTTGTCATGTGGTGAACAACCAAAATGCTTTGAAAAGGAAATAAGCTTAAACCTGTTCCTTCTCTTCACTTGGTCTCTCTGCTGCATCCATCAAACCCCCAAGCCTGCCTTTGAATTCGCTGCGAATGCTGTGTTTTGCATCTTCAATTGCATACTCTTGTTCCCTTCTCAAGCTTTCCAACTCATTCTTCAATACTTCCATGTGAGTTCGCCAACCCTCACTCTCCACTTCAATCCTGATCTTGAATCCTTCCATTGAACCTTTGAGTTCACCCATCAGTCTCTGCGTGTGAGCTATCTTCTCATCATAGTCATCCTTGATGCAACTCTGCAACTTGATGTTGTTAGAATCATTGACATTATGAGATGAACATCAGAAGACCGATTCATGTGTCTCTCTCACCTTCTCCTCACCTTGATTGACAACACATACATTCATTTCTTATGATTCAATATCAAGAAGCATGAAGAAATTGAGGAAAAGCTTTCAAGTGTGCAGTGCTTGCCCTAATCTTCCAATTGTTCAAACTGTGTCGGCTCTGAGCATCATATGTTGAGAGAAGGAACTTCTGGCAAGCTTTTCTGGTTAGATTGACTTCCTTCTCATTTTCTTCTTCTTCTTCTTCTTGTGGATGCCCAACAACCACAGAATCATAACAAGCACCTCCTCCAGGAATCACACCTAATCGCTGATTATCTATATCTGCCAGGTCACATTTAATAGTTGATTCTGGTAGAGGAGCTCTGGCAACATATTGATTGCAATAAACCTTGAGCTGACTGTTGCATTGAGGACCTAGTGGAGGAGAAATTTGCTGAGGATTGTAGTTTAGTATATGTGGTGGTGGTGTGGGCAATATGATCACAGTGGAATTCGGAGAAGAAAGATCAGCAAACTCATGATCCTTTGACTGTTTACTGTCAAACTCTGTTGAAGTACATAAGGAACTAATTCCCTGTAGAGGGTGATGATGGAGTACAGGGTACAGAGGAGTGCAATGCTCTGCTGCAATGAGAGTTGTTGTTGCTTCTTTGTGCAAATTCTGGCTGCTGTCCATGGAAGGAGAAGAAGGGAGAGAGGATAGAGTAGTGCATGCAGATGAATCTGAAGCTGAGGTTATAATGATTCTGCGAGTCTTCAACTTCTTGTGGCGACTTTTTCTTCCTATGGCTTCCTCCCAAAGAAAATGTCTGCCATGGGAACAACATCTATTTCCTCTTCTTAATCTTGCAGCAAGTTTCAAAGAGGAGGAAGCTCCAATATTTTTAGCCTCACCACTACCATCACCTGGACCACCTTCCAATATATGCTGTAACTCCTCTCTGTCTGTTAATGTGCTGGACTGTGTTGACTGGCTTGTTGGCGGCTGTGTTGGAACTACGTCCAGAGCTAAACTGTTTGTTGGAACCACATCCAGTTGCCTCTTCATACTCTTTGCCATTCCTTCAACTTCCACTTCTCTCTTCTTGGTGTCCTCAGCTTTCTCTTTCAACATCTGCATCTGAAGCCGGAATCTTTGACAATCTTCCTTCACTCCTTGTACACCCTTTGATATATATGTTCCAATTGCATCTCTCCCTGGATTGTTGTCCACGCTCATGTCCGTTTCCTTTTCAATCTTTTGAGCCCCAGTTTGAAGCTTCAAAGATGATGATGAGGTTGGTGACACCTCTTGTAAGTTTCTTTGAGATTCAAATGCAGCTCTCGTCTCCACTGTTGTTGCCTGCTCAAGCACATTGTGACCTTGATTGCCTCTTGAGGAAGGGCTTTGTTGCTCACACATCCAAGAGTTTGGTTCCAAGCTTTTCAGCAACTTCTGCTGCTTTGCTTTCATTTCCGAATCTTCTCCAGGAGACCTTTCTTCCACAGACATCCTGGAATTTTCTCAAAGCTAGTTCTGTAGCACCACCAGCACCATTTTCACAACCATTGCTGCAATGGAACTTCAAGAATTTCTACTGAGTAGATACCTTCCAAACTCTGAGCCTTCTAAGATGGGGCCAGATGCATGTTTGAGTTTGTATGTCTTTTGTGTGATGGATGGCGAAGGCTGACTTGCTTTGAATCTGAAAGCTTAGTTGAAGCTCTCTCTCTCTCTCTCTTGCAGAGATTTGAATTGCCAGTTTTGTTTTGCTTGCTTCAACAGAGGATATGTGAAGCTTGTTGGTGATGTATATAAAATGATTCTCTCAGCTTCCTGGAAATTTGAGTTGCCAGGTTCTTTTGGGCTATAACAGAGGATTTGTCAAGCTTGTCAGTTGTGTAGAATACGAAGCTAAAGATTTACAAATGCAGGAATTTTGCGTGCCACATACAGGTGAAACTGGTGTAATCCTCCAACCACATGTGTTATGAGCATCGCTTTACAATGCGAACTACATATCAACAAACGAAGATAAGACACCCAACAAAACACCAATTTTTACATTCCTCTAGAAACCTTGAAAAGACAAATTGAATTGATTGCCAAGTAGAAATCAATACATATACACTCTTGAAGATCTCACCAGTAGATGGCAAGCACAGCTGAAATTCCAACACAATTTACACAAGAACCAACCCCTGAAGAAATAAAATATCTGAAAACATCTAGTCAGATTAAATTCACTTCTCCCTCATACAAAAGAAAAGTTCTAAGGCAAAGGCATCATCAGAGCATCTCCAACAAGATCAAAGCCAACTCCTGCACAACACATCCCAAATGCAGAGCAACCACAATGTCATGCAGAAGAGTAACCAAAATGTGCAGAATGCAGAGCCCGCAAAAAGCACTAAAAGCACCACCACTCATCAACACATCAACAATTGCACAGGCAACTTTCTTCTTCTCATTTGATGCATTTATGTATGTATGTATGTATGTTTGCTCTTGAAACTGGGAAGAGTATAAAAACTATGAAGTTGCATAAAAGCAAAGGAGGGGGAAGAAAGGGTGTTTGACGGGGAGGAGGAAGGGAGGGAGGGTAGGTCTGGAGGGGGAAGAAGGAAGGTGAAGAGGGATGAACCACCACCATCACCACCATCACCACCACACCCCACATCCCTGAGCACGGACATTCCAACGGTTGGGCTGGCCACATCACATGTATAATAACAGTCCTGGATTCATCAACTTAGAATTTTGCCCAACAAATGGTTTTCATCAGATCAGAGTCATTGCCAGATTTGCAATTTTTAAAGAAAATCTTCTTGGGGTTTGGGTGTCCAAAATTATTTGTCCGCCACTCAACACCTAATTGCAATAATGGATGAAAGTCATCCATCATCATCTAGGCTCAGTTTTTTCATCCATTGGGTTTAACTTTTCCATTGCTTTGATTTGTACCGAATGGGTCCATCACAAAACATGCATTTCATCTTGTTGTATTAGGTAGTTGAATCCATTAAAATTTATCTGAGCCATTTCCATCCAACTCATCCATCAACACTCATTTCATTTGATCTGGCCCATTCATCTTATTTCATTTGGTTGGGTCAATTCCACCCATCAAAATATGAATTTGATGGCCCGAAAATGAACAAAATTCCTATCTACATTCATCGACTCCATTTCATCCATGGGTAATTCAGATGGTGGGTTAGCTCTACATTAGCTCTACATAGTTCATTAAAACAATTGATCCTCATTTCATTTTTTCATTCATCTGTACAGAAAATTCTTTCATCACATCATGCCATACACATCCGTTTAAGGTTAACTACAACATTTCCAACCAAATTCTTCCATAAAATCTTATTTATTCTTATCAGTTTCACCCATCTATTTTGTCACATTTCTTTTGGACATATATCATCCACCAAAAAGCATCCCATCCAATTGGAAATTAGCATATGCAATCGAAGTTTCATTTCCATTTCACTAAAAAGTTCATCCTATTGACTCAAAAAACGTTCAATTCATTGAAATTTAATTCATTTGATGTTTTGATTTTCATTCCTAGAAGTTTACTTCATCTGGTCTGATCACATTCATCCTTATAACCAAACCCTAGAACAGAACTCTACCTTGGACCTTGGTCTAAAGTTGGCCTTAGACTTCTCTTTTTCAAAGTTTTTAGGTGTCTTTTAGGTCTAGGTCCTTTGATAGCTCAAAAAGGATTTTAGCTCATATACCTCCCTTTCACATGCTTAGACTTCCTTTTCACCCTATAAGTTTGTGCTTGACCAACATCCTTTTTTCTTCGAAGCTCTTAGAAGAAGTAGGTTATGTCAACAATAGCACTCCCAGTGTCTTGTGACCTTCTCTCGTGCCCTCAACATGTGTGTGTGTATGTCTCCCTTTCAGCTATTGGATGAGGACAAATGACCGATTGAGTTTTCATGAGATCCCCAAACTACTACTCTTGGTCAGTATTGGCCAACACCCGAAGTCAAGGACACTTTCACCGCCGTGCAAAGGGAGAGAAGCAAAACCATGACAATTTGTTGTGTTTAGATTCTTTATAGAGTATAGTAGTAGCTTAAGGGATTTTGGCCCCCTAGGTAATAATAATAGGTCTATTTTTATATCAGGATTTCTGAAAGATGATATTTTGGCCTTGAGTTGAAACTTGAGGTTAGTTATAGAGTTGTGATACCTTGAAAGATTTTGGTTTCTTTCAGAGGATTTTTTGAAGATTATATTATTTTTGCATGGTGAAATATATGAATTTTCATAATTCTTTTTTTGCCTTAAGCTAGTTTTTTTAGCGTAAATGGCAAGGCCATAGTCTGACACACAACCCTTGTTATTGCTAAAGAGCAGCAGTGGCATGAACTATGATTAAATGACCAACAAGATTGAACCACAAAATGCTACAAAAACAACACCAATGTTAGATTATTAAAAAATATGCATTACGTATAGTAAAGGACGTCGTGGTTGTTTTCGTGAAGCTGTTTTTTACATGACTCGTCTATTCATCCATCCATGGATGGCATCATACAGGGAAAAAAAACCCTGGCAGAAATAAATAATTCCCTCTCTGTGTATGTGTCGCTGTCTAAAAAAAGGCATGCCTGACCCCGGGGGAGGCACCCCCAAGATTTTGAGATCAATATCAGCAAAAAAAACCAAACATATATTCTCCACACAATGCGCGAAGACATACAAGAACATAGAGAGTTTTTGGAAATGTAGTTTGCAGTTGTAATTTTGTAAAATGTATAGTCCAATACACACACACCTGTGCATTAGGCACGGGGTTCAAACTAGTAGAAATAAAGGGGAGTTGTTTAAGTTGCTCCTTTGACACAACCTCCCCCAGGATCTTAACAACTTGCCGAACAGCCCGGTCAACAGGTCAATGCCCCATAGTCTTCTTACAACTCCACCAAAGGTCCCGCCATTTTAGGATTGGCACCCTGAACTTTGGCCACAGTTCGTGTGGCC
>Ga0116228_10004543_pt1 | contig 12307 bp, 5 predicted proteins | sample S1TSphfallax_2_FD_89694 | JGI IMG/M metagenome (GOLD analysis project Ga0116228, IMG submission 89694) | Host-associated microbial communities from peat moss isolated from Minnesota, USA - S1T2_Fc - Sphagnum fallax MG | ecosystem: Host-associated > Plants > Peat moss > Unclassified | place: USA...
ATAATTGAATACTAGCTATATGAAGTAATTTTAATTATAAAATATAATTTTATTAGTGAATAATGGTCGATAATAATTATTAATATTGGTAATGACTTATAATTTATACATAATAATAATATATACCTATGTTATACTAATTTAAGTGAGATATAATAACACACACACACACACACACACACACATAGCTAGCAAGTAGGTATCTTTTTACTAGTAATTAATAGGTACCTAATATAGGTATGACCTACTATAGTTACAAATAATCCATATAGTTGAAAGATAGTTGTGGCAAAGTTGTAACTAATTCATTAGTTTGAAGTTACATTTCATCCATATAATTAGCATTTATCATCCATGTCGATGTTTGTGACTTACTTTTTTGCACATGGGACTCATCTTGGGATGTCGTCATTTTTTTTGTCAAAACTTCAACTATAACTCAATTGTAGCACATGTGGATAGTAGGAATATTTCGTGACTATCCCATTAGTTGAGACTCAAGTTCGACTATCTACCAAAATAGTTGATGTTTCAACTTGTTTGGTAGGACTGAATTATATAATTAAAAAATAAAAAAATTGTAGTTGAAAATAACATGCAGTTGAAAACATTATGGTTGCAAAAAGGGGGTTTTCTACTAATGCACATGTGCAAGAAATAATCATGCACAAAAATGTGTTAAATTGTCCATAAAAAATAATGTATTCAAATTTTGAATTTATGGTTTTTTACCAAATTATTGATGCATAATTACATTGCATGTGAAAAATCACCATCACCATATGAATTATCATAATTTGAATCATTCAACTTTTCACACTTAAGTTGATTCCATATGAATTTTGTATTTGGTAAATAACAAAAATGAAATCCTTGAATGCTATGTCTAAAAAGTGGTACCTTAACCATGAATATGCACATTAAGTGCACAAATGGGTGGACCAATTTGCCACAAATCCAAAGTCCCTGTTTATTCAAAATCCTAATCAAAATTTGGAAATTACAACTAATTTACATTGATTTCCTCCGTATTTTTATCATGTCATTAATGTCTCATGTAGAATTTCTCTTTATTTAAGCATGTAAACAAAAAATCATATAACACCTTTTCCTCCAATATGATATGGATTTATAAAAAAAAATCCTAATTAACCCATTCAAAAGTCCATAAATATAATCTTAGAATTCAATTAATTTTTTTTAATACCCTTAGCCTCCTTATTATGATATTTTTCTAATTTCAAGTCCCCAACACACACCCCATCAATCAATGGACCATATCATAATCCACAAAAAAATGGTAGTTAAGTACAATCCATGAATTTTGAGTTTAAAAGTCCATGGCTCTTACAATTTAAATTTTTTTTTGATGGTATTACTTGTATTGCATTATTTAACAAAATGAAAGCTTCAATCTCCAAATTCTCCATCTTTTTGCATTAATTCATTAGTCCAAAAAGGGGGTGCAATTCATTAATGTAAATCACTATGGGATTTTTCAAATGAAAAAAGTTCACCCCGCCCTAGTCATTTCATGTTGTTACAAGTTATGTCATTATAGGGTCACTATGTAATCATCATGCTTTCACTATTAATTAAATTATTCACCATAATAAATAAACTTATTTTATGTTGTTTTAAATACCCTAGCTTATTCTACCACAAGCCATTTTTGGATATTCCAACCTAAGCTATTTTTGGTTATTTTATGTCATCTACTTTATGCTCTTCTTTGTTATTATAAGTTATCCCACCCTTGGTTATTCCAAATCATTTTTGGTTAACCTACAATGATTTGGAATAACCTAAAAGAGTTGAAAATAACCTAAGGTGGTTTAATTTTAAATAATAAAAAATAGCCTAAAGTAGGATAACTTAAAATGAAATAATATATAATAGCCAATAACAATTTAATAAAATGTATGGTGGAATAATTGTGGATAATTTAAGGTGGAATAACCTAGAATATCCAAAAATAACTTAAGACAAAATAACCAATGATAACCTCAGGTAAAATAACTTAGAATAGCTTATGGTGAAATATTGTATAATAGCTGAAAATAACTTAGGTAAAATAGCCAAAAATAACTTAAAGTAAAATAAATTAAAATAATTAAAAATGAAATCACCTAAATAACCAAGAATAGCTTAAGACAACCAAAAATACTTTAAATTAAAATAATTTAAAATAACCTAAAATGAATTAACCAATAATAACCTAGAATAATAAAAAAGGATTTATTGTTAAATAAGTTAAAATAGTCTAAAATGAAATAACCTATAATAACATGAAATGGATTAGCTTAAAATATTTGAAAATAACTTAAAATAAATTAAAATAAAACAATATAAAATACCTAAAAACAACCTAAGGTGAAATAGTTTAAAATAACATATGGTACAATAACGTAAAATAACCAAAGATGAAATAGCTAAGAATAGTTTAAGGTAAAAACATAAAATCATTTAGAGTAACTTACGCTAACCTAAAAATAATTATAAATTAATATAAAAATTTAGCCTATCATAACTACACATAAAGTTTAAAAATGTGAATAACATGATGTGATGACAAATCATTTTAATTGTTTAAATAATGACCCAATAGGTACAAACTTGCTTCTTAAACATCAAGATGAAAAGAAGCGAAAGTTTCAATTCTTCAACACTTATACCTTAAATTGATATGCTAGGTAAACTAGATTAGCCTAGGTTTTTAAGTGTCTAGCCTAAGTTCCTAACCTAACCTAAGTGACTAGGTGCATTATGTTATAAAATAGTGTGTTTTCGTCCCAGTACTTCCCCGCTATACGAGATATTCTTATCTTGACCTACTATGGCCCCACAATCCCCTGTTGGTGTAATTTTTTAAAATTAATAAATATACACTATTAGTTCAACTCTCTTGGGGGATCAGATCTCTCTCTCTCTCGCAGGGAACAACCTTTGGGAAATCCCTGAACCAAAAACCGTCTTGAGGGACCAAATTGGATGAGGATCTCCTTTCATCACGGATGGGATGTACCTTCCCAGTGAGGGTGTCATTCTGCCCCAGCCAACCAACACGAATTGGCACTTCTGATTCTGCAGGAGTGTCTAATCTGCTTCTAAACCTCAACATTTAGGGCTGAGATCAAGCCAAAACCCTAATTCTTTTGCCGGGAAAAAACAGAAAAAGGATTGGAACCTGGACCTGAACATTTACAGTTGCAAATAAACAATAAAACTGAGATTGGTCCCAAACTATTGTCCACACCAGAAACTAAAAGACTTTCCTCCAGAAGAACAAGGGAAAAACTCCAAAAAACTGGTTTGCCTCTTCCCTTTGGTCACAGCCTTGAAGCTTGACTAACCTTGAAGTGACTGACACTATTTTGTTTCTCTTGGCCTCACACAATGATTTCATTGGTCTCTTTCCTACTCCCCCCCCCAAAAAAAACAAGGATCTGAAGTTTATCCTCATTGATAATGCTCTCAAAGTTCCCAACCACCCTGAAAAGAGATCCAAAATTAACCCCAATGACATTCCCAACATATTAGTGTCTGAATAATGTTTTCCTGAAAATATTTCAATCATGTGTATACTTGCCAATGTTCACAACCAAGTCCCCAAGTTTGTGCTCATTGATGTTGTTTAGACATTCCAAACAAAGCTTTAAATTGACATTGCTGGTAAAGTTCCAATTAGACTCTATTATTTGGCATGGTTGGCCAATGGGGTTCTAGAAAAAAAGCTCCCAAAATAAGGGGTCTAGGACAAGGCAAGAGGAGAGTCGAGCCCAGCATTTTTTGGAATGTTCCCCCACACTTGGGCTTTAACCATTGTAAAGGGCAAGGTGAAGGCTATCATATGAACCTAAAACATTGTTTGATCACAAGCAGTAGGAAGGGAAGGCTTATTATCCATACTCCATAAGAGTGGGAAGCAATTTTACACCTATAAGTTGGCATAGATACCACCCAATCTTACAGGGGACCACCACCCTACACTTAAAAGTTTGGAACACATGTGAAGGAGATAGAGTGGTGGGTGTGGTTGCCAGTCACGTTCATTTCAACCATGGATTTTGAAAGCTCAAAAATATCTTGCATGGTCCAAAAGCTTGATTCCCGAAAAATGATGCCCTTAAAAAGCCAACAGAGTGGGTTGTCAATGGGTTAAAGGTTTCTTGTAGCTTGTTAATACCTATAATAATAATAGTAGTGTTTTTTTTTCCCCCTATTGGTGAGCGCTCTTTCTATATTTTAATGACTTTAAAAGTTTCTTCTAAGGTTCAAAAGTTTGCTTCCAGAAACATTTCATTAAAGTCAAAAAAGTGATATAGGTAGCGTGACTCACATTCATTTGTTGTAGGGACCGCCAAAGTTCAATTTTTTTTCCTTTTTTGATGGGCATCATTGATGGGCCCATCAAAAAAAAGAAAGAAGTTCAATCAAGCTTTGGACACTCCTAAAATAGATATATTATAATATCTCCTTTTGGACTAATTACATTGGTTACAAGAGTACAACTTAGGGATAGGGGGGAATATTGAATCGGTATTGGAAACATGTTGGGAAACACATTGGGAACTTTGTGATAACATAAATTGGGTGTATGTTGGTTCAATGCATTGGTTGCGAAGAATTTCTATGCCTACTTCTATTTTTTAAATCATTTTTGGTCTAGGCTAACAATAGGGGCACAAATTGTGGGACATGGTGAATTGGTGTAATTTTTTGGTAGCTTGTTAACACAATGATAAGTGTTTTTTTCTCCTACCAATAAGTAATCTTTCTAATGATGTAAAACCCTTTGAGATTTTTCTTAAGTGTATTTGGAGGGACACTTACAAAGTGTAAAACCTCATGGACAATTTTTTAAAACAACATGCTTACCACATCTACTCATAAATTTTTAAAGAAAAATGGTTCACATATTTTTTTCTATGTGGTACATGTTAATTAGATACACATTGGGTGTCACAAACACCAACATTGATACGTATAACCATCATCAACATAAATTGTAGTTCAATGATAATTCATTCATCACTTATTCATAGTTAGTTGTACTTTATTTGTAATTTAGTCATAGTTCATTTGTAATTCACTATTAATTTATTCATAGTTGACTTTTAATTCACTTATAATTAATAAAGTTCTCCAAAAAAAAAAAACAATGAAAATTTATAAAAAATTTCATGAAAGTTTTTTTGAATCAGGTTTTCAAAAGGGATAAATAAAAGTAAGATCCCCCATTACTAATAATTTGACATACAATTTTGCATCATAACCTTGTTCATTTCATTTCATATTGAATTTTTAATATGTTGTTAGCATAAAATTTTGTTTAATTATTTTTTTATTTTTTTATTTTTTAAGTGTTTGAAATTTACATGTGCAAATCAAAACTCAAATGAATCTATTATTCTCGCCAAAGCTTTCAAAACAAAAATAACTTGTCAATGTTCAAAACTCAAATTATGTCCATGTTATGTTTGAAATTATACAACAAATTTGATTTAAACTTCATATTCAAAGACTAAAAAATAATGACTAATGATATCTAACTTCAAAATTAATACAAGTCAAACTTGCAACCAATAGAAGTTACTAGTTCAAGTCTTAATCTATAATTTGTTCAAATGGTCATCTTCCAATAAACTAAATCTGGATTTATACTACATATCTTACTACAAATCTTATTACTATAGATGTTATTACCAATCAAAATGGTCTCTTAACATGAGATAAAGATTATCATGACCTAAACATATGTACACTACAACGCATGGGAGGGGGAGCTTCTTACACCTTCTCCTTAAGAATGAGAGGGATTTTACATGTATAAGTAGGTGTCATTTTCATCCACTCATAGTGAGTAGGCATAACAGCCCTCCTCCGTTCTTGGAGAGATATTCATGAAGATAAATGTGCCCTGCACATACACTTTGAAATTTCTTTGAGTGCTTTACAAAAGCACAATGCTAATTTCCTTTGTCACAAGGGTTACCAACGACTTTTTGTTTTACACCAAATTGTAAAAAAGAGATGGAAAAGAAGCTTGCATCAAATTCCATGATTCCATGCAAAAGACTACTGGGTGAGGAGTGGTGTGAGAGCCAAGGGGACCAAACAACCCAGAACATATTTCCATGGACTCTATAGGTAGATTGTGTCACTCCCCATGTGGGGGCATGCCCACTTTTTGCAACATGCCTTGATTAGCATTGGTATGGAACCGATAAATGGGGACCACATGCGATTTTAATACATTTTCAACAACCCTCGCTCACAATGGCTGATTGATTGTTTTTGTCAGATTGCAGAGGATTCTTTAACATCCAATGAGAACATTTTGGCGACCAGAAAACGAAACTCCCAATCTTCATTTTTGTTTTGCACGGATAAAAGAGAATTGATAGGTTAGGAGGTGAGGTCGCAGGTGGGTTCCATTTCCAAAGAGACTTTCTAAGTATGTGGAGCATCACAAGAAAGTAGGTTCTGATGTGCTTCTGTTCAAATTGCCCTCCTAAACAAATTCCAACCTACTTCCAAATTACAGAGAAGTTGGAGGATTTTGTCCACATTTTGCACTATCTCCTTTTTTGGCAGCAAAATAAATTTTCGGCAGCTTTTCCAAACTAACAATTAATCAATTCTCTTTTCTCGCATAAGTATTGGAATTTGTTCAAGTATTTGCCATATTCTCTTTTCCATGTTTTCAAATTTTGATCATTTCTCATTATATCATCTTTTCCTTGACATATAAAGTCATTTTCAACATAATTTCTTTTCTGTTTCGCTTTAAGTTTAGGCTTGATGGAAATTTAGTTTGGACAGCAGTTTATTCATCAATTTTCCATTCTTTGCTAGATGTTTCACCCAGATAATTTAAATGAGTTTATTTCTCAAATTTCCATTCTTTGCTAGATGTTTCAGCCAGATAATTTTTAAGTGCCATTTCACATTTCAGTCATGAGTGGGAAATTTACTATCATTCTCTGTTTCTAACTCTTACCATGGAACCAATGGGGGTTTTGAATATGAAGCAATTTTGATGCATCATCAATTGCAGTTCATAATAAAAAAGCAGCAATATCATCATTTGCAGTGTGATGAAAAAGCGAGAAACAAATAAATCTATAAAAGTATATTTGACCTTTTCCCGTCTCTTTTAAGCAATAATGAAAAGTGGTTCATGTAAAATTTACATGAATGTCAAAAGAAAAGATTTTGCACTCGTTGTGAGATGTCTGTTGGTTGTAGCTCTTGTGAATGAAAACACAATAAACATTTCAATGTAGCTTTTCCACAATGCTGCTAAATGAAACATAAATGCAGCATAAAAGAAAAAAACACGAGCGAGCCAGAAGAAGCATTTGTCACCATTTCTGACAAGAAGAAATTTCTGGACCATTTTGTGAAAAAGATAGGGCTCAATTCATCATCATCAGCCTGATCATCACATTACTGAATTTCCAAATACATGACTGATAGCACCAACCAGTTTGGGAGGCTGTTTCTCTCTTTGATCACAAGTACCATTCCCGGACGTCCCCTTGTAACCAGCTTAAACCTTAAAAGAAATAACTCACATCAATGCAATTTGAGCAGGACCTAAAGCCATTCTTATTGTGTACAAAGCTGGAGACTCGATGCAGTAAAGAGGTCATCTCGACAAATAGTACAAGGCCAGTTGTCATTTACGCATCTGGCCTCTGGACGAGGAATCCGGAGACTTGCACCTGTCTCACGTTATCGAATCCCAACACACGGATGAATGCCTTAGGATACGCCTTCTTGCATTCGGCGATCTCGCGCAGCACCGATGCGGCATCTGAGCACCCGAACATGGGCAACTTCCACATGGTCCAGTAGCGGCCATCATAGTAGCCTGATCCGGCAAAGTTATCTCTGGAGACATATCCTACCTGATATCAGCAGAACACATGGTCAGTCATTGCTTCCATTTCACCACTGCAATCGGCATTGTGCAATTTCCAAAAAGACTGCAGAACTTACCAAGTCGAATTCAAGGCAAGGGATCGAGTTGTTCGCGAGCATATAGTCAATCTGCTTGGCGATTTGGTCACTGGTCAATGGCGGCAAGTAGGACAAGGTCTCGAACTTCTTGTTTCCCGTTGGGGCCCATACCTGCGAAAACAAATCACCCCGGAAACAACATCAAACTCGACATTCCCACAGCCGACACACAGCCCACCACATTGCAAGGCGCCACTCACAATACAGCAAAACCAAAGAAAAAAAAAATTGGCACTACGAAAGAAAGAAAACACCAGAGAGCACCCTTAAGAAAGTGCACCTGCATGCAACTGACGCGGCTGCCGTTCTGCACGCCCAAAGACTGCGCAGCACTTTCCCTTGCGATCAAAGGTGCGGACCTGAGACCGGTGAAGGCACGCACGGTCGACGACTCCGAAGTAGCGACACGCGGGACCGCCGCTGCGAATGCAGCCGGGGCAACGGCATGCGAGGTAGCGGCGATGGAGGCCATGTCTATGCTGTAACACTAACTGCGAAGTTGCCTGTGTTACAGAACACAGGGAGGGAGCGCAGAGGAGAGTGAGAGCGCGAGAGAGAGAGAGAGAGAGCGAGCGAGCACGCGAGGAACACCGAGCGCGAGTGTGGAATCAGCTAGCGGAATGGGGTACATGAGGGCTGCCAGCTGCAAAGCACAGCCACACACAAGCGAGGAGCCAAAAGGGCCGCCGGATAAGGATAACATTTGAAGGGCAATCAGATGAGGACCGCCCCCAAAGTTTTTGCACCTTACGCGTGGCTAAATCACACACCTTTCGTTGGTTTTACTTACATTCAGGGAAAACCAAAACAAACACAGCATGCATCTAGCCTAGCCTAGATAAGGTAATTAATTCTCTTTACTTTTTCACCCTCCTCCTCCTCAACCCAAAACACCTTGGGCTGTTATTACCTACCCAAACAGCTCACAAAATTTTACTCGCTCTATTTGGACACCACACTCAAAACGGGAATTTTGCCTCTCACCAATGCTAGGCTAGGGCCTTCCATTTTCAACAAAGGCTCTTCTGCCGTTTGGGAGGTAAGTATCTATCTCCCCTCTTTCCCACAAGGATAATCTTCTTCTTTGTGCATTATCTGCATTGTCATTTCTTGAATAATCTCATCCATTCCAAAAAAATTGGCACCTTTTGGCCATTGCTAAGGCCCTTGACCTTGGGCCTTATTACCATACATGTTCTTTTACCATCCTTGCCCTTGGAGTTCAAGGAACTTCAAAGTGAAGGTATCCATAAGGGTTTCCAATGGCTTTGGGCACAACCATGTTTGGTCCATGGAACCTTCAATTTTAGGGTTTTGAGAAGCTTTGAGCACGCCTTCTTTGATCCTTGGAACCTCAATTTTGAATGTAAGTGGTAAAGTTTTACAAGGACTCCTTGAAATTTACCATTAATGGGTTTTTACCCATTTTATTATTCCAAACACCATGTGTTGGAATAAAAAAAAAAGCCTTCAACACTAAGGATGCTTCTTAACCCTTGAATGATCATTCATCCAATCATCAAGTTATAGAATTTGGTTGTCAATTTCAATTAATAACTTCAATTAGGCTCTATTTATGGATTTGATTAATCCCCCCCTTTTTTTTTATTAACAATGTTATTTTATTAACACTAGTGGGTGCCCGTGACCTTCGGCCACTATGAAGTCCCCCGGTTTCTTTAAACTTGGTTTCATCCATCCCCTTAATCGGGACGGACAATAGTTAAAAGAAAAAAAGCTTCCCCAAAATCCGTCCCGTCATCAAGCCGAACGAACATTTCATCCATCCCCTTAATTGGGACGGACAGTAGCTAAAAGAAAAAAAAGGTAATCTTGGTCAATATAAAAAAAAAAATTGATTCTGGCATGTCTAAGGCCTAAATATTTTTTTTCTGATCTTCCCCTAAATTCGTCCCATCATCAAGCTGGACGGACATTTCATCCATCCCCTTAATCAGGATGGACAATAGCTAAAAGAAAAAAAAGGTAGTCTTGGTCAATATAAAAATAAATAAAAATTCTAGGCTGTCCAAGGCCTAATTTTTTTTCTTCTGGTCTACCAAATCTTTTGCTTCAAAAAATCAGACTGCCCCTGATTTCTTTTTTCTCTGGAGTCAGTTATATCTGGGGAAATTACATCTGGGGAAGCTCCACAGGGAACGGGCAGTGACTGGAAGAATCTTCTAGGCACTGCCCACACAGAGAGACAGACACCACCACTGTTGCTTTTATATATAAGATTATCCCCCTCATAAAATTATATAGTGTCCTCACATTATCACTACTTCCATGTCTTGGTTTACACTGGTCTATATTGTAATATATCAATTGGTGTGAGGAAATCATCAAAGTCATCATTAATGTTTTAATCTAACTTAGAACTTTTAGAATTCCCAATGCAAAGTTTTTTTCATTCATCAACTTTTGATATTTTCTTTTAGCTACAATGCCTAGTGGATGTGGGGAACACTATTGGTAATGTTGTAATGTCAAGGTCTTTAACACTCTTTAAAACTAACTAGTGAATCTTCGCACACAAAAAGTTGCAACCTATAAAATGTAAGGAATTCATCTTAACAAACATCCCAATTATCCCAAATTTAATTCCTTTAGTAGTGCACCGCCAACATATTATGTTCATTGTCTCTTAATACAAATCTTTCATCGTTACCTATTCCTATAAATAATCTAGCATTTACACCTTATGTCATTCCTCACCTTTCACCATTTTCTCCACAATGTTTAGAATGGCCTTGGGTTTCACCTTTACAAAGTTGGGTCATGGATTTGGAGTTATGGGACTCTTCTAGTAATACTTCTAACATGCCATGTCTAGTTAGCAATAACACTTATGGCATACACACCTAGATAGCCAATTAGTTTTTCCAACTTTTCACAATTGTGATTTTCATGAAATATAATGTACCGACATATGATGTTGTAGGCCAAATATTCCCTAAATTTCAAGTCTTTGATACTCCACATGTTCTCAAAATCTTCAAGCTTAATGATAGTCCCTAACATTGGTGGAACAAATCCAATTACAATATAGTTTTGTAAACAATAAATTAGATGATAAACCCCTAGATTTGGAATCTTTATCACCATGTATTCCAACCCCTTGCTTACATGAAACAAGGTCAAGGAACACAATTTCATGCCCATCACCTTAGCATTTAATGATATAAGTACCCAAGGTGTTTACTCTTTATAGATGGTGTGTCATTCAGCCATGTTTGGCATAATCCTTCATGTGACATGTGAGCCTCTATTTTCTTAATTCCTTCCCAATGGTCTTTGACTCAAGTTTACAAACTATTTTCTAGCTCCAATTGATTGTTGGTTCATATAGTTTTCCACCTATAATCTTTTCTTATTTTAACCAGTTCACTACGTATAATTTTTTGACTACAAGTGAAAGTTTGCGATCCAAAAACTTTCAATTCATCATTTTTTGCTTCCTCTCCATGGCTTTCATGTTGTTGTTCCAATTCATTGATATATGCATGAACTTCATTCTATTGTTTTACCATATCTTCTTCCTATTGATAATATATTATATCCATAAGCTTCCCATTTTAAAATGAATGCATTCTTTTCTTTATTTTTTTTTGACATCTTCACTTTATTATATTCGTTATACCATCCATAAATGAATGCATTTCATGGCCTACAATAATGTAAAGTACTAAGTCCAAGAAAGGTAATGGGAAAGTGTCTTTTCTAATTTGTGTATTAAGTTTTCAATGATCCCCACAAATATATAACTTGTTCTTCTTTGGCACAACAACCAAAGAGGAAACCATTGAGTAGTATCAATAGGATAAATGAATTTGGCATTTAATAGTTTGTCCAAATATTCTCAAATGCTTTTAACATAATATTTCATGTGATATTGCATTTATTTGATTGGTCATGCATTGGTCATAAGTTTAATCTTATGTTCACACATTTATCTTGATATTCCTTTTAACTCCTTGTAACTCCAAGCAAATATGTTTTAAAACTTTGTTAATAAACACTTGATCTCCTCCATGTAAACAATAGATAATGATGCATTCACTAATATTATCTTAGGGTCTTTTTCATTCCCTAGAATTAACTTTGGTCAACTTTATATCAATTGTTAGAGTCCACCTTATTTTATTTTTTAAACATGTATTTAGTTAATTCTAGATTAAACTATCAATTATGGATTTTTTCTAACCTAGTGGTTGGGATCAAGTTAAAAACAAAACATTGTTAACCATCTAGTGAAGCAAAACAATATTAATATTTA